>Ga0222424_100055_pt1 | contig 260841 bp, 228 predicted proteins | sample 2B2ome_FD_182468 | JGI IMG/M metagenome (GOLD analysis project Ga0222424, IMG submission 182468) | Enriched microbial communities from leaf-cutter ant dump, University of Wisconsin, Madison, United States - 2B200A (version 2) | ecosystem: Environmental > Terrestrial > Nest > Insects nest > Nest...
CGCCGTCTTGCTCACATACACCCCGTTCGCTCCGTAGCGAACTTCCCGCACCCCGCTGAAACTGCAAATCCCGTATTCGTCCGCACACTTCGTCCAGCCAGTCTCAGGCGTGGGGGTCGGCTGTGGCTGCGGATTCGGTATTGGAGAAGGAAGCGGATTCGGTCCGGTTTCCGGAAGGCTGGGGGAAATGATCTCCTCTCCTGAAGTATTGGAGCCGGAATTCGCCGCGCTTCCATCCCCTCCGCCGCCACCGCAGGCGGTTAACAACACGGCAAGGATAATGGATGCTGCATTGCGTAGATTCAGGCTTTTCGAGGTCAAATCAAACATGAAGCGTCCTATCAATAAACATGTACGGGTCCGTTTACGAGTCGCTCCATATATCTTTGTTCCATTCGGAAATAAAAAATTTTCCGCTGATAAATGAATAATTATCTTTCTGATATAAACGCGGTTTCCATTCCTTGTAAAACGGAAAAATTTTCTCGGATGACAAACAAAAAACGCGGACTTTTGGTCCGCGTTTTGCATGCTGAGGCTGCCAATCCTGACGGGGTATCGGACAGCCCTTCTTTCGCTGTCCTTTAACGCAACGGGTGCGGGTAGGCGTACGGCGTATAGCCGGCCTTGGCGCTGGTGAAGTAGTCCCGGCCTGCCTGGATCGACGACGCGCAGCTGTCGTCGATCATGCTCGGCGTGTTGTTCCAGATCCACGCCTGACGCGTCTGGTCCTTGGCCGGATACGTGCCACAGTTCGATCCTTCCAGTTCCAGCACCACCGTCCGCGCAATGTTCGAACCCACCGTGTTGTTGAAGATCACGCCGTCTCCGCCTCGAATCCCCACCGCCGCGTACACCCGCCCGCTCGACAGGTTGGCCGAGAAGTTGTTGTCGTAGATTTCCCAGCTGCGCGAGCCGCGCGGCGACGACGACAACCCGTGGGCGTCGGCCATCGCAAAGTCCTTGGTCACGTCCGTGGCAATCACCGTGTTGTGCCGGAACACATAGCGCGAGCCATTGTTCGATGCCACATGGTGACGGTTGCCACTCATGTAGTTGTCTTCGATGAAGATCGCGTTCTGCGTACCCAGTTCCAGTTCCGGCCAGCTGCCGTCACCGTACACCACCACACCGTAGCCGAGGTTGCGCACGCTGTCGCTGTAGTTGTCGATGAAGTCATTCTGGTAAATCACTCCTCGCTGCTTGCTCGGTCCGACAATTTCCACCGCCGAGAAGATGAACTTGGTGAATTTCGAGTTCGATACCGTGAAATCCACGCAGCCATTCAACAGTGCCAGACCCTTGTCGGTGATCGCGCCATTGCCATTGCCTACCAGCGTCATGTCGGAAAAACCTGCCCGCTTGCCATTCGTGCAATCAAACGCTACCAGGTACCGGGTTTCCGGTACGTTGCCGTTGCGCCGGATCACGGTCTTGTCCTTGCCAGCACCGTGCAGCGTGATACCACCCGGAACCGTCAGCTGCTGCGTGCCCCAATCGCAGTCGCCGGCCGGGATGTTCACCGTGGTCCCGCTCGCCGCCCCATTGACCGCCGCCTGCACCGCCGAGAACGTGCAGCTGGCAACGTTGACCACCGGACCGCTCGGAACCGGCGTCGGGCTCGGCGCCGGCGTCGCAACCGGGGGCGTCCCGATACTGGCCGTCCCGGCATACTCGCAGCTCTTGTCCGCACCCGGTGCCGGGTCTCCAAACACCGCGTTGCTGCATTCGATCGAACCGTTCGCCGTCTTGCTCACATACACCCCGTTCGCTCCGTAGCGAACTTCCCGCACCCCGCTGAAACTGCAAATCCCGTATTCGTCCGCACACTTCGTCCAGCCAGTCTCAGGCGTGGGGGTCGGGGTCGGAGCGGGTGCCGGCGCAGGTGTCGGAGTGGGCGCCGTCACCGTCGTCTCGGTGGCGTATTCACAGACCTTGTCGGCGCCAGGGGCCGGATCGCCGAATACCTGGTTATTGCAGGCAATCGATTTGGTTGCCGTCCTGGTGACATAGGAATTCCCGGCACCATAACGAACCTGACGGGTTCCGGAGAACGAACAGGTCGCGTTTTCGATCGCGCATTTGGTCCAGGTCACCACGGTTTGTGTCGGCGCCGGGGTTGGCGCAGTGCTCGCCACGACGGCGTATTCGCACGACTTGTCAGCACCTGGCAAAGGATCGCCGAATATCTGATTGTTACAGGCGATCGAACCGGTCGCCGTCCTGGTCGCGTAGCTGCCCTTGGCGCCGTAGCGCACCTGCCGCGTTCCAGAAAACGAACAGGTGCCATATTCATCGGCACACTTGATCCATTCGGTCGACGAAGAAGATGTGGCCTTGAAGGTCGGTAGCGGGTCGGCAAGTGGAAAGGCTGCCGGAAGCGCGGTCGGAACGGGATCGGGAATCGCATCCGGAGCGGCGGCAACCATCTCCGCACTACCTCCTGCATCAGACAGAACTACCGTTCCATTTTGCTCAACGGCATTGCCTCCACCACCGCAGGCGGTGAGCAATAGTACTAGGCTTGCACAAATCACATTGCCCAATTTGAATTGCGGTTTGACAAGGTAAAACATGAGGTTCCCATTCAGTAAATCGCATATGAGATACCTCAATATTTTTTAGTTCCACATGGAAATAAAAATATTTCCATTTCATATGTAAACAATATCAAATTCGGATTTTCAATGGAATTTGAACAATCCCATTCAAAATTCGTTATGGGAACAGCATCAATTCATATCAAACAACGGGCATGACTATTCATCAGCAACCGGTTTTGTGACAACGTTGAAACGGGAGAACCTCGTGCCAGCCCCTCCCTTGAATTTCCCCGTATGAAACAGGCACCGAAAAACTCCGGTAATTCGACTGGATAGTCGAATTACCGGCTGCAGAATCGCCGCTCCTCCTGCTCTAGGAAATACTCAGGCTACGCACCGTTTTCCAGGCTCGGCGGACACGTCTTCCCTGCGGATAAACGGTATCCCACAGTGACGAAAGCTGGCCGGTCTGCAGCCAGATGTTGCGCTCGAACTGGGCCAGGCTATGGCTGTCAAAACAGGTTCGTGGAATCTGCTCGCTCGACTTCAACGGGTGGTAGGCCTGCCGCGCCACGCTGTACTGCAAGCTGAAACCGAGATTGGTTGCCAATTCGCGCCAGGCGGGAAACGACAGGCCCCAAGGCCACGCCAGTTGATTGAAATGGGTCAGGGGAAGCCGCAATTGCGCCGACAGAAGCTCCACCGAGGTCCGCAGGTCTTTCTCGATCTGCACCAGCGACAGCTTGGAAAGGATGCCGTGACTATGGCTATGAGACTGGCAATCGACCCGCCCACTGGCCTGCAACTCGCGCAACTGTTCCCACGACAGATAGGGATTCTCGACGGTACCTGCGTCTGTCGATCCGGGCTGCGGCGTATTTTCCGGGTCTGGTTTGATCAGTTCTGTCGCGATAAAACTCAGGGCATTGAAATCGTATTTCCGCAGCAACGGCAAGGCCGCCGTTCTGACGGAGGCAAAGCCATCGTCGAAGGTAATCAGAAAGGAGCGCGGCGAAGCTCTGGCATCCCCGCGCGCGACCGCGGCAAATTCATCCGATGACAATGATTTCCATCCACGCTCGGCCAGAAAACGGAAGTGACGCTCGAGTTCCTCCGGCGAAATTGCATGGATCTCGCCGGAATCGTCGACCCGGTGATACAGCAGAATTGGTATCGTATTTTTCAAAAGAATCACCTCATCCTTCCCTGACCGCAGGCGTCCCCCTTTGGTCGAATACATCACACGATAAATAACGATGCGCGGCGCCTCAGGTTTTGCCGGCCCGCGTCCCCAGGATTCTGGAGGACGGACGCAGGGCGTCCGCCACGAATGCCAGCTCCTCGATCCCGGCTTCCTCCGGCATCGCGCTTCCCTTCACCGGCGACGCGGTGCTGCGCTCGCTTTCCCGCAGGGTCTGACGCAGATGCTCCGCCAACCGGAAGGTCAGCGCGGCAATCGTGATCGTCGGGAAATTCGCGCCGGCCGTCGGAAAAAGCGAGCTTCCGGCGACATACAGATTGCTCATCCCATGCACGCGGCAATCGCGGTCCACCACGCCCTGCTTCGGCGAATCGTGCATCCGGGTGGTTCCCATGTGGTGCCAGGTGCCCTCCTTGACCAGCGTCGGCGGCCAGTCGCCACCCTCGATGTCCGGATCGAGCGCGACCTCGGCGATGCCGCTGCTGCGCAATTCGTCCGCCAGCAATGCAAAGGTCCGGTCGAAGGTACGCTGCACCTTGCTGCCAAGACGCCAGTTGACGCGCACACGGTTCATGCCGAGGCGGTCGCGCACCGGCGCAAGCGTCACCCGGCTTTCCGGGTCCGGCTCCGGCTCGACGATGGCCTGGAACTTGACGCCCTTGATCAGCCATCTCGGCTGGAACACTCGGGTGAAGCCATAACCGAAGGTATCAACCGGATGCGCGACCATCGTCGCAAGGTCCTTGCGTAACTTCCAGCCAGCTTGCTCCTTCTTCAACAGTGCCTGCTTGCAGCGGTACAACGCCTGCGATCCGGCGCTGTCTTCTCCGGGAAATACCGAGGAGAGCCAGACCCGCGCGTTCAGCAGGCGCTCTTCCCGCAGAACCTCCGGCAGCAGCGCAAACTGGGAGGCGATGCGGGTCCCGTGAGCCGCCACCGCGGGATTGTGAAAGTGATATTTGACGTCGTAGAGCTTGTTGCGGGCCCATTCGTGGGTGAAGCGAACACTCCCGGAAAGCAGGCGCGGATGATCCATGAAAAACCTTCCCACCAGGTCGTTCGCATTGCCGACCCCTGCCGCGATGGTCTTGTTCGATGCCAGCAGCAGACGCGCATTCTCGATCCCGCCTGTTGCCAGAACATACAACGTCGCCGCAACCGACATTCTGCGACCGCTCAAGGTCGCCACCTTGATTTGCGTGACCTGCCGCGCATTCCGGTCGGTCTGGATTTCGACCGCATTGGCATACAGGAAAACCCGCACATGCCGTGCCCGCTTCAGTTCGTTGCGATACAGCTTGCCGAATCGGACCGGAGCGCTGAACTGGGAAACCGTGTCCCGTATCTTGCCGGTCACCAGAGGTATCCGGCGCACGTCCGGCCTGCCGATCGACGCCTCCCAGAAAGCCGGATCGAAATTGTCCGGCCCCAGCTTCAGCAGATCGTGCGTGCGGGCATAGTAGGGAGCGAGTTCTTTCAGTCCAAAGGGCCAGCCGCTGTAGGGTATCCAGTCCCGCTGTTCGAAATCCCAGGGATCGAGCGGCCGGCACCAGCCGCCCCAGCAATTGCTGCTGCCGCCAAAGAAGCGCCCGCGGCAACCGTCCGAGAAAACGTAGGGCAAACCGACGTACTCGCCGCGGTAGAGGTCGCGGGTATCGTCATCCGGGGTGAAGCCGCCGCTTTCCAGCAGACAGGTATCGATGCCGGCTTTTTCCAGTTCGCGCGCCAGCGTGATGCCGGCCACTCCAGCGCCAATGATGCATACGGTCGCGTGGGTGACTGTCTCCTGTTCCACCAGCCGCGTGTCGATGAACATCTGCTGCTCCCCCTGGTTTTTGCCGAAACGAAAAAATTGCTGCCGTTATCGTTTCGAAAAATATCCTCTACCTTTCAGAAACCCCTGCAGCTGCCGCGCCGGGTTCAGCAGCATGCGGGCGACCCGGCCATTCCGGTGACGCAACTCCTGCAGCCACAAGCGGAAGCGTCGTCCATAATCACTCGATAGGTTTCCGATCACCGCCTTCCAGTGCAGAAGCTGATGCGCCCGCGAGCGATACACGGTCAGCGCATCGAGGTCGCGCTGCACACCCAGCAGCAGGTACTTGAATTCATACCTTCCCCAAAGGAAGTGGAACTCGCGGCCACCATCCCGTATCGCCTGGCAAATCGTCAGATAGCAGCACAGCAAGCCGGGCCGATACGGATCGAACGCCGGATCGTGCGCCAGCACACCGAGGAAATAGTTGTCGCCGACCCGATAGCTGATGGCGCCGGCGCAGATACATCCCTCGATGCGAATGATTCCGACCCGGCCGCACGCCTTCACACGCGCGACGATCTGCGCCGCCTCACGCTCATCGAAATTCGATACCTGGCGCTTGTTCGCCATGCGCGCCTTGTTGAAGTCGATGATGCTGCGGATGTCCGCCTCATCCAGTGTCGAACCCGCGCAAAGTTCGTACTGAAAGGATGGAAAATCCCGCTCCATCCGGCTCAGATAGCGTTTCATGTTGCGCCGGGTGGTTTTTCCCAGCCGCCCCTGGTATTCCGCTTCGGTGCCGGGCAGCGTCAGCACGATGTCTTCCAGGCAGTTGAAGCGCTGCACCGGCCGCCGCCATTTCCGCGTACCGGTGTCGATGCCATGAAACGAAATCACCGAAACCTCGGGGCGGCCGGCAAACAGATATTCCGCGAATCTTTCGATTTCCTCGCCGTCGACGTGGATGATTTCATTCAGCACCCGCACCCGGTGCCGCTCCTGCCTGAACAGGAACAACGCGACGATGCGCCCGCCGCGGCGCGCCAGATAGGTGCTAGCCGCATCGAGCGTGCCATTGATGGTGAATTGCGCCAGGGACGAGTACAGGTTGTCGTACAGGCTTTCCAGCTCCGGGCCAACGAAGGAAGGAACTTCGTTCGGATAACAGTGGATGGAAATGTCCCCGGCTTCCGGCGGCAGAGAAACCGGTTCGTCGCTGCCGCTGAAGAGCCCGAGGCGGATAGCCGCCTTCGGCATACGCTTCAATCGCTCCCTCTTTCATGTACTTCGGCTGATGTTTCCGAAAAGCGCGGCCATGCCGCCTTCGGGCCTTCTACTCGATCCAGCAAGCTGTCACGATACCGGCGCCTCCAGCAGCGGCGGCATGCGCGGTGTGTATTGGCTGCCCGCGTACTGCCCGTATTCATAGGCATAGTCATAGCGTCCCGGACGCTGCTTGAAGTCGTTCAGCAGAATGCCCTTGGTGCTGAGACCGGCCTGCGACAGCCGCTTCATCGATTCCTTGATTTCGCCCTGAGTGGTGATGTCGGCACGCGCCATCACGTAGATCGCACCGGCATGCGTACCGATGATCAGCGCATCGGCACCGGCCAGAATCGGCGAGGTATCGATCAGGATCAGGTCGTAGTCCGGCGCCACCCTGGCCAGCAACGCGCCGAATGCCGGACGCAGCAACAGCTCGGACGGATGCAGCGGCAGGCTTCCGGTCGAAATGAAATCCATGTTTTCGATGACTTCGCGGTGAATCCCCTGCTCCACCCGCATCCCGCCGGAGATGGCATCCGACAGGCCGTTTTCCCGGTTCAGGCTGAAATATTGATGCAGATGGCCATCGCGCAGATCGGCATCGATCAGCAGCACCCGCTTGCCACTGGCAGCCATCACTGCGGCGAAATTGACGGAAACAAAAGACTTGCCGAGTCCGGGTGTCGCACCGGTCATCAGCACGATGTTGTTCTTCGCATGCGCCATTGAAAACTGCAGCGCGGTGCGGAAATTTCTCAGGCTCTCGATCGCAATGTCGGTCGGCGCCGTTTTCGCCAGCAACGGCAGCGTACGACCGCCCTTGCCACCCTGGATGTGCAGCCGCTTCTGCAATTTGCTGTGCGGGATGGTGGCGTAGACCGGTACTCCCAGCACCTGTTCGATCTGCTGCGGATCATCGACGCCATCCTTCAGGGAATGCCGGACAAAGGCAATCACCACGCCGAGGAACAGGCCGATCAGCGCGGCCAGGCCGAGAATCATCGGACGATTCGGCTTGACCGGCTTTTCCGGCAGCATCGACGGATCGACCATGCGCACGTTGCTGACCTTGCCAACCGTGACCAGCCGCAATTGCTGCGCGCTATTCAGCAGTGCCGTATATAGATCGGTATTGACCTTGATGTCGCGCGTCATGCGCAGCACGTCCTGCTCCAGCATCGGCAGGGTCTTGATGTGCTCAGAGAGGGAGTTGATCTCACCGTTGATTTCCCGTAACTGATTGTTGATCCCGACCACCATCGGATGGTTTTCCGTGAAGGTGGCCAGCAGTTCGGTCTTCTTCTGCTGCAGTTCGATGCGCTTGGTCTTGGCCATCGACGATTGCAGCAGCGCCTGTTTCGCCTCCTCGCTGAGATCGATCGTGCCGTGAGCGTTGCGGAACTGGTTGTACCTGGCTTCCGACTGCTCCAGCTGCTGCTTCAGCTCGGGCAACTGCTTGTCGAGGAAGGCCAGCGACTTCTGCGCCTCCTCGGTCTTGCGCGCCTGATTCTGGCGGATGTACTCGCGCCCGATTTCGGTCAACGCGGCATTCACCATGCGCGGATTCTGGCCCTGCAGCGTCACCTCGATCACGCCCGACTGCTTGCCCTGTTCGGCCACCGACATCGACCGCTGGATGCCTTCGATCGTCGCCAGCCGCGACATCCGGGTCAGGTTGAATTCGGCGCCTGGCCGCGCCGCCAGCTGATCGATACGCAATTCGATCCGTCCCAGCGAAGTTTCGGCTTCCAGCGTGGTCCCGACCTTTCCCTGCAATTCGATGTTTTCCTTGCTCTGCGTCAGACGGAAGCGATCGCCATCTTCCGCCGTCACGACGAAGCCCTGGTTCAGCAACTGGTCCGGCACGTTGAACAGCGGAACGTCGATTCTTTCAGTCCCCCAGGCGTAGCCGCCATATCCGAACAGGCCGGGTTCCGACAGATTCTTGTTGTGGCGCGCGATCCAGCGGCCGACCAGCGGCAGGTACTTCGGCTGGCTATCTATATAGAGGCGCAGATTGTCCACCGCCCGCGACACCACCATCCGCGAATGCAGCAGTTCGATCTCCGACGCTGCCGAGGTCTTGACGTCGAACATCGACGACATTTCGCCCAGGATGTTGTTGTTGGGCGTGTTCGGCTGCTCTTCCTCGACGTGAATCAGCATGTTCGCTTCATATACCGGCTTGCTGAGAAAGGCATACAGCCCCCCCAGCAGAATCGCCACGACCGTGATCCAGAAAATCAGCCAGCGATGATTCGCCAGGATGTTCAGGTAGGTTTTCAGGCCGACATCACTCTCCTCCTGCATGATGATCGGCGCCATCGGCTGCATGAAGGGCGGCTGCGCGGCTTGCTGCTGAATCGGAAAGTTCATCATGGCATCGGAATGTATAGGCGGTTCAATCGGAGCGGGCTTGCGGTGTCCTCAGCGGTCGCGCAGCACCACCGTCTGGATCGGCGTAGTCAGCGCGCCGGGCAGCAACAGGCTCAGCACACGGCTCCAGTTCGCCAGCGGATGCGCATCGACGTACACCACATCATGACGATCCAGCTGGAAGTTTTCCGCCAGCGCATAGGCGGTCGGTGAGCGGGCGTCCAGGTGATAGACGGTTGGCTGCAGGTCGCCGTCGCTGCGGATCACGTACACCTGGCGGCCGTTGGCGCTCAGTACGCTGAGCCCGCCGGCTTCGCCCAGCGCAGCCGACAGCGACAGACTGCCATTGATCATCTGCACCGGAATCGGCGTCGTCACTTCGCCCAGCACATAGACCTTGCCGGCGTCGCGGGTGGTGACGCGCACCGCATCGCCATCCTGCAGCACGATGCTGTTCAGATCGACCCCGCGCCGCACCAGCTGCGGAATGTCGACGTGGTAGGTCTTGCCGGCGCGGGTGATTTCGACACGTCCCTGGTCTGCGGTCGGCAGCATCCCGCCGGAACGGTTCAACGCTTCCAGCAGCGTCATCGGCACGTCGGTCATCGACTGCACACCGGGCGTCTTGACCTCCCCGTCGACGTAGACGCGGGTGCCGCGGTAAGCCTGCACCCGCAGCGTGACGTCCGGATTCTTGATGTACTTGGCCAACGTGCTGCTCAGTTCACGCCGCGCTTCCTCGACGGTCAGCCCGGCCACCTTCAGCGAGCCGGCGAACGGAAACTGGACCAGACCATCGTGGTCGACGACGAAGCCGGCCGGCAGCGAGGTGATGCCAGCGGTATCGATCCCGATGATGCCGGTGGACGGCATCGACATCACCGCCGCCGCCAGTTCCGGATGGTTCCAGACCACGATCGACAGGATGTCGCCGCTCTGAATCCGGTAAGGCCCGGATTTGCCGACCACGCCCTGAATGTCGTCGGTGGCACGCTGGGCTCGCATCTGCCGCTCGTCCTTCACCAGCTGCGGCGTGATGGCTTTCAGGATCGGCGTCACTTCCGGCGTCTGCTGCTCGGCCTGCGTATCGTACTTGTCTTCCATATGCATGCCGGGTGCGATCGCCGCGCAGGCGCCGAGCCAGGGCGCCACCAGCACAACTGCCCATTTTTTCAGGGTGGCCGTCGCGAAGAGTTTCATGAAATGTCCTCCGAGTATTGGATGCCGCGTGTGCCCGCATATGGCTTGCAAGGAACTTTCATGCCCGGCTGCCGTATGTCTTGTGCACAACTCTACGTGACGCGTTACGGCCGAATTTGACTTGGATCATGCGCGTACGTTTTATTTCATTGTGGAATCGCAGGCCTTTTGCGGAGGTCAAAAAGCGGCGGAAACGGCACGGCGCGGGCTCGGAAACAAGAGTCATTTAGTCCGGAAAACGGCGAACAGCTACGGCAGGAACTCGACCGTCTGGCCGCCCAACAGGATGACGGATTCCGCCAATCCGCCAACGTGGTGCGCGACACGTTCAAGGCGCAGCTGGACGCCGCCGGCCGCCACACGCCGCAGGTGAACGACGCCTACGCATCGATGCTCGCCAACTTCTTCGCGGTGCAGGCAGCGCAGCACGGCACCACGCCGGAGGAAATGTACGCGCGCTATCCGCTGACGGTGACGGCGGAAGGGATTGCCGGGGCGGGGTTGAATCAGGCGCTCAAGTCACAGCCGCCCAAGGGGTGGAAGCACGCCGAGAGCGGAGCAGATGCCGCGGCGATGTGGAATGGGGAGATGGATGCCGAGGCCGTGTTCTTCACGGACTTGCAAGGGAAACTCCAGCAAGATGCCCCTGAGCTTGCGGGCTACTCGCACTCCGTAGGTCGGTCCACGATCAATCATATCCGCAAGAATCACGGCGACGAAGGCGCCGAAAACCAGCGCGGTCAGTTACCAGCTACCGCCGCCGACATCGCCAGGATTCCGGAAATTGTCACCGCCTACGATGACATCCGCACCGATCTCAAGACCGATCAAGGTGCGCAGCGCCTGGCGTATTCCAAGCGAGTGGAAGACGGCGTTCTGGTATTTATCGAGGACGTGAGCCGCAAACGCAACGACATGCGGGCGGTATCCATGTGGAAATATCCGCCTACGGTTGACGAAAAAAACGTGCTGTCTACAGCATTGGAATTTGGGGAAGAAAAAGCAAAAGCCCGGAATCCCGGGCTTTTGGACGACGCGCTCCGCCCACTTTCGGATTATGAGTCCGACGCGCAAACTCCGCCATCGGGGGAAAGTCTACCAGCCCAAGGGGGTTCCTTCAACCAGTCCGGCATCGACCAGACCGAGACCCCGGCATTCAAACGCTGGTTCGGCGACAGCAAGGTGGTGGATGCCGAGGGCAAGCCGCTGGTGGTGTATCACGGCTCCCCCGACCTGAGATTCATCAACGAGGATGGCATTTTCAAATCCCCGCACGAGCGCTACGGAATGGGCGAGAGAGAGGGGGCGCACTGGTTTACGCCATCGCAAGAAACCGCCAAAACCTACGCTGATCCTGGCCGCGCATTTGATTTCCAGAATGCCGAAGAAGGCGTTTTTGCCGCGTATATCAAGCTGGAAAATCCGCTGATCATCGACGCTGCCGGGGCGAACTGGCGAGACGCCCAGCGGCGAGGGAAAACCAGCAGCGTGATCAACGAGGCTCGCGCCAACGGGCATGACGGCGTAATCATCCGAAACGTCAAGGATGACTATAACAACGATGCCAGAACGCGCCCCACGGATACCTATGTGGTATTCAACTCCGAGCAGATCAAAAGTGCCACCGGCAACAACGGCAATTTCGATCCGAATGATCGGAATGTTCTGCATCAGGATGACCTAGGTCCATTCGGCCCGGTGCTGCACGACTTCAAGGGCGATGCGCAAGGCGCGATCGCCAAGCTGATGGAGATGAAGTCCGGGGAAGCCATCGGTGCGTTGCACCACCCGGATATCGGCGACATCGATCTGGTGTGGGGGGAGGAAGGTGATCCGGAAAACGGATACGCCGGAGGGTACGGGTTGGCGAAGATCGCCGCAAAACATCCGGAAGTGCTCGACGATCTGCAGGGTGCGCTATCGGCAATGTCGGTGGTTCGCCGCGGCACGAACCGCATCATTCTCGAATCGGAGAACCATAAAGCGGCGATCAGCTTGAACTGGCTTGGAGCAGAAAAGAAGTGGATGCTCTCGGCCTACGCAAAAGAAAAAGGAAGCACCCCCGACGCGACTATCCACACCGCCGAGGCAGGAGCAGGTGACTCGCTGCTCGATGCTTCCGATTCCATTGTAAATCAAAAACTTAGCGATTTCCAACAACGCAAAGACGCCGCGCGCGGCAGCTTCAACCCCGCCACCCTGCAGATTTCCCTGCTGAAATCAGCCGACCTGTCCACCTTCCTGCACGAATCAGGCCACTTCTTCCTGGAGGTGATGGCCGATCTGGCGGCGCGCGCCGATGCGCCGGCGCAGACCCGCAAGGACATGGAGGCGGTGCTGGCGTGGTTCGGCGTGCGCGACATGGCCGAATGGCGCGGCCTCGATCTGGAACAGAAGCGCCCCTACCATGAGCAGTTCGCGCGCGGCTTCGAAGCCTACCTGTTCGAGGGCAAGGCGCCGAACATCGAGATGCAGGGGCTGTTCCAGCGTTTCCGGGCCTGGATGCTGAATGTGTACAAGGACCTCAAGGCGCTGAATGTCGAACTGAACGACGACGTGCGCGGGGTGTTCGACCGCATGCTGGCCAGCACCGAGCAGATCGCGCTGGCCGAGCAGGCGCGCGCGATGTTCCCGCTGTTCGAGACTGCCGAGCAGGCCGGCATCGCGCCCGAGGACTTCGCCGCCTATCAGGCGCTGGGGACCGACGCCACCAACGAAGCCATCCAGCAGCTGCAGGCGCGCGGGCTGCGCGACATGCAGTGGCTGCACAACGCCCACGGCCGCGAGGTCAAGCGGCTGCAGAAGGTAGCGGCCGGCTTGCGGGCGCAGGAGGAAATGGCGGTGCAATACAAAGAAGCCCTCGCAAACGCGAGGGCTTCTGTCGGGGCGCATTCCGGGCTAATTCCGTTACAGCGTAACTCCCGCGACACCGCCAAGGCACTCACCCAAGGCCGTCTTGTCAAACCGGGAGTCCGGTGACGTTGCAGGCCAAAAACTTTGACATGTATTGGAGCGGGTCAGGAAACCCGTCTGATTGCAGAATCCAGTAACCAATGAAAACAAGGACTTAGGTTGCCAGTCCCGCCTATTTTACTAGACAGGAAAAACGACCTGAGTCCTTGTATGTATTGCTCAATGTTCTGGTGGACGGTACTGGGATCGAACCAGTGACCCCTGCCGTGTGAAGGCAGTGCTCTACCCCTGAGCTAACCGTCCGAGGCGGTGCGCATTATCGCATGAAACGATGCGCTTTCGAAAGAGCGGCGTTAATTTTCCAGCGCGGCATGCCAGACGCATTTGCCCTTGATCTGGGCGTCCAGTCCGGCCAGCAGCGCTTCGTGTTCACCGATTTCATCGGTGCTGGCGGACAGCACCAGAACGTCAGCCAGCGGCAGGGTTTCCAGCGCGGCGGCATCGTCGCCGGTATCGTCGGCGCCACCCAGATCCATGCTGAGGCTGTTCTGGCCGCGCGTCATCGCCAGATAGACTTCGGCCAGCAGTTCGGCATCCAAAAGCGCGCCGTGCAGTGTGCGGTGCGCGTTGGAAATACCGTAGCGGTCGCACAGTGCGTCGAGGGAATTGCGGCGGCCCGGGTGCAGTTCCTTGGCCTGCATCCACGTATCGATCACCGGACCGGTTTCGCTGGTGAAGGGCGGCAGGCCGAGCCGCGCCAGTTCGGCGTCCAGAAAGCCGAGGTCGAACGGTGCGTTGTGGATGATGATTTCGGCACCGCGCGCGTAATCGCGCAGCGCGGCGGCGATCTCGGCGAACTTCGGCTTGTCGGACAGGAATTCGGTAGTCAGCCCGTGCACCGCCAGCGCGCCTTCTTCCGAATCGCGCTCCGGGTTGATGTAAGTGTGGAAATTGTTGCCGGTCAGGCGGCGGCTGACCAGTTCGACGCAGCCGATTTCGATGATGCGGTCGCCGGAGTTGGCGTTCAGGCCGGTGGTTTCGGTATCGAGGACGATCTGGCGCATGGCGGGTTCGGTAAAAAGAGGAATGCAGCCGGCATTCTAGAATGGATTGCCGTCATCGGCCGCGTGCTTGATGGAAATCACTGTGACCACGGACCGCTGCGCTAAGGTGGATTGTTGCCGGCGGCGGCCGGCGCTTGCATGGAAAGCGCGATGTTTCCCTGGACAAAAATCACCGGTCTTGGCGACACCAACCTGATGGCGCCGGCGGCGCTGCTGATCGGGCTGTGGCTGCTGCTGGCGCGGCGGCCGCGCGAACTGGGCTGGTGGTGCCTGTTGCTGGCGCTGGCGATGGCGCTGGTATCGGCCACCAAGATCGCCTTCATCGGCTGGGGGATCGGCATCCCGGCGCTGAATTTCACCGGCATCAGCGGCCATACGACCTTCGCGCTGGCGGTGCTGCCGGTGATGACCTTCCTGCTGCTGCAGCACCGGCCGATGGCGCTGCGCCGGGCCGGCGTGGCGGCGGGATTGCTGTGCGGATTGCTGGTCGGCGTGTCGCGGCTGGTGCTCGGCTTTCACTCGACCTCGGAAGTGGTCAGCGGCGCGCTGCTGGGAACGGCGGTCAGCCTCGGTTTCATACGGGTGGCCGGATCGCTGCGGGTGCACAGCCTGAAGCCGGTGCTGGTCGGCTGCAGCTTCGCGGTGCTGGCCGCCGCCTCGACGCTGCAGGCGGCGCCGACCCAGCATCTGTTCGTGCGCGTGGCGCTATATATGTCAGGGCACGAGCAACCGTACGTGCGCGGCCGGCTGCCGCGCTATCCGGCGCAGGCGGGCGACGGCTGGCGGCCGGCGCTGTTCCGTTTTCCGGCGCCGGACTGCATGGCGCGCGCCAGATAGCGGCACACCCATATACTCCCAATACAGGCATTCTGTAGCGGGTACCCAGTCTCTGTTTTTACCCTATACTCCCCATTAAGACACCGACTGGACGCCGCGATTGGCCAGGCCATCGGCGCATTCGTTGCCAGGATGGCCGGCATGGCCCTTGACCCAGCGCCAGTCGATACGGTGGCGCGCCTGCGCCGCGTCCAGCGCCTGCCACAGGTCGGCGTTCTTGACCGGCGCCCTGGCGGCGGTTTTCCAGCCGCGCGCTTTCCAGCCGTGGATCCACTCGCTGATCCCCTTCTGCACGTACTGGCTGTCTGTATACAACACGATCTGGCAGGGCCGGGTCAGCGCGGTCAGCGCCTCGATCACCGCCTTCAGTTCCATGCGGTTGTTGGTGGTGGCGGTTTCGCCGCCGAACAATTCCTTGCGCGCGTCGCCGGCGACCAGCAGTGCGCCCCAGCCGCCGGGGCCGGGATTGCCCTTGCAGGCGCCGTCGGTGAAGATTTCTACCTTATCCATGTTCGTTCCGATGATGAGTGTGGTGCACGCTATTGGCCGCCGGTACCGCGTGCTGCGTGCGCGCCATCCGCGCCGACCAGGCCGGGCCGATCAGCCGCATGCCCTGCACGCGCTTGACCGCCTGCACGATGTAGACGGCGCCGAAATACGGCCACCAGCGGTCGCCCGCCTTTTCCATGAAGTCGAAGCGACCCAGCCACTTTTCGGTGCGGCACGGCGGCGCGTAGCAGCCGAAATGGCCGCGATTGACTTCCATGTTCAACAGTTTCAGCCAGTCCTTCAGCCGCAGCAGGTGGATGAATTCGCCGTTCTGCGGCAGGAAGTGATGGCCGGAAACGCGCGCGGTGATCTGGCGCAAGCCCCACAGGCTGGCCGGATTGAAGCCGCAGACGATCACCTGCCCCTCCGGAATCAGCACCCGCTCGACCTCGCGCAGCACCTGATGCGGCTCGGCGGCGAATTCCAGCACATGCGGCAGCACCACCAGATCCAGGCTTTGCGAGGCGAACGGCAGTTCGGCAACGTCGTGCGTGACGACGATCCGGCGGTCGTCGACCGGCTCCACCGGCGGCAGATGGGTGGCGCTCAACCAGCGGTTCGGCATCCGGTTGGCCTGCAGCGCATCGAGTTGCGGCAGGCCGACCTGCACCGCGTTGAAGCCGAAGATGTCCGCTGTCAGCGCGTTCAGGCGCGCCTGTTCCCAGGCGTGGACATAGCTGCCGGGCGGCGTCGCCAGCCACGACCCGAGCGCTATAATCGGCTTTTCCGAAGATGGATGATCCATGCCTGATTCATCGAGTGCTGCATTATCGGTGCTGGCGGTGCCGGCATTTGAAGACAACTACCTGTGGCTGATCCACGATGGTGTGCGGGCAGTGGCGGTCGATCCGGGGGATGCCGCGCCGATTCTGGCTGCGCTCGAAGCGCATCGGCTTTCGCTTGCCGCTATTTTACTGACACATCACCATGCTGACCACGTCGGCGGCGTGGCCGAACTGCTGCGGCGCCAGCCGGTGCCGGTGTACGGCCCGCGCCTGGAGGCCATCGCCGACGTCAGCGTGCCGATGGCCGAGGGCGATACGGTGACGCTGGCGGCGCCGGCGCTGCGCCTGTCGGTGCTGGACGTGCCCGGCCACACGCGCGGCCACATCGCCTACTTCGCACCGGAACAGCACTGGCTGTTCTGCGGCGACACGCTGTTCGCCGGCGGCTGCGGCCGGCTGTTCGAGGGCACGCCGGCGCAGATGACCGCGTCGCTGGCCAAGCTGGCGGCGCTGCCGGACGACACCGCGGTCTATTGCGCGCACGAATACACGCTGTCCAACCTCCGCTTCGCGCGCCACGTCGAGCCGGGCAATGCCGCGCTGGCGGCGCGCTTCACCGCCGAGGAAAACAAGCGCGCGCGCGGCGTGCCGACGGTGCCGTCATCGATCGGGCTGGAAAAACGCACCAACCCGTTCCTGCGCTACCGCGAGCCGGAAATCCTCGCGCAACTGGCCGCCGCCGGCCGCCTGCAAGGCGACGATCCGCTGGCGGCCTTCGCCGCGCTGCGCGAATGGAAGAACAGCTACCGTTGATGAATCTCAACTAGTTCATCGGAATCAAGGGCTTAGCGCCGTCATCAAAGTGTAATCGGGCTTGACTGCGGGAAAGCCTGTTACGTACACTTCCCTCCATTCCTTTCCAGACGCCGGCTGCCATGGTCGGTCATGCCAGCCCCCGCCATGCGCCAGTTCCCGAAGAAAGCCCTCGCTGTTGTCAGTTTTTCCCTGTTGACCGGCCTGCCGCTGGCGCATGCCAACGACATCAGCTACTTCGCGCCGGCGTTCAACATGTTCGATCCGAGCAATCCGAACACGGTGATCTTCCGCATGGAGGAAATCGACGTCTGGCAGCGCATCCGCGACGGCTTCGGCATTCCCGACCTCGACAATGCGCTGGTCAAGACCCAGACCGAGTGGTACAGCTCGCGCCCCGACTACATCCAGCGCACCACCACGCGCGCCTCGCTGTACCTGTTCCACGTCGTGCAGGAACTGGAAAAGCGCCACATGCCGACCGAACTGGCGCTGCTGCCGTTCATCGAATCGGCCTTCAACCCGCACGCCTATTCGAGCGCCAAGGCAGCCGGCATGTGGCAGTTCATCCCGTCCACCGGGCTGGATTTCAACCTGAAGCAGAACATGTTCCTGGACGAGCGGCGCGACGTGCTGGCCTCGACCGACGCCGCCCTCACCTACCTGCAGAAGCTGTACGACATGTTCGGCGACTGGCAGCTGGCGCTGGCCGCCTACAACTGGGGCGAAGGCTCGGTGCAGCGCGCGGTCAACAAGAACCGCGCCGCCGGCCTGCCGACCGATTTCAACAGCCTGGCGCCGCTGATGCCGGCGGAAACCCGCAACTACGTGCCGAAGCTGCAGGCGGTCAAGAACATCATCGCCGCACCGGCCGACTATGACATCGCGCTGCCGAAAGTCGAGAACCAGCCGTATTTCGTCACCATCGACAAGACCCACGACATCGACCTGAAGGTCGCCGCGCAGCTGGCCGAACTGTCGCTCGACGAATTCAAGGCGCTGAATCCGCAGTTCAACCGCCCGGTGATCACCGGCGGCCCGGACACCCAGATCCTGCTGCCGGAAAGCAACGCCAAAAAATTCAAGACCAACCTGAAGAAGTGGGGCAAGGCGCTGTCGTCGTGGACCGCGCACAAGGTGCAGAGCACGCGCGAGCGCATCGAAACCATCGCCGAAAAATTCAACACCACGCCGGAAGTGCTGCGCGAAGCCAACCGCATTCCGCCGAAGATGCGGCTGAAGGCCGGCTCCACCATCCTGGTGCCGAAAACCGAGGACACGCTGGATGCCGACATCGCCGTCGAAGTGGTGGAAAACGCCCGGCTGGCGATGGAACCGGATGTTCCGGATCGCCAGCGCACCGCCTACGTCACGGTCGTCAAGGGCGATACGCTGTCGGCCATCGCGCGCCGCTACAAGGTCAGCGTCGCCGATCTGAAGGAATGGAACGGCCTGCATACCGACCGCGTCGCGCTCGGCAAGCGGCTGACGCTGCAGCAGCCGGCGCCCCAGCTGGCGCAGACCAGCCGCAAGGCAGCGCCAGCGCGCAAGGTTGCGGTGGCGGCGCGCCAGAGCAAGCCGGCGGCGCACGCCAGGGTGGTCAAGACCGCCGCTCACTCCAGCGCCAAAAAGGCGCCGGCCGCCCGCATCACGCTGGCTTCCGAGCGTTGAGCCCGGCCGGCGGTCCGCCGGCACTCCCCATCAAGCCGACGCCAGTTCGGCGTATTCCGACGCCGCCAGCAGCCGCCGCGTATACGGCTGCGCCGGGTTCGACAACACCGCGCCAGTCTCGCCGGCCTCCACCACCTTGCCGTCCTTCATCACCATGACCCGGTGTGCCATCGCCCGGATCACCGCCAGATCGTGGCTGATGAACAGATAAGCGATGCCGTGGCGGCGCTGCAGCTCGGCCAGCAGCTGCAACACCTGCAACTGCACCGACACGTCCAGCGACGAGGTCGGCTCGTCCAGCAGGATCAGTTCCGGTTGCAGCACCAACGCGCGCGCAATGGCGATGCGCTGGCGCTGGCCGCCGGAAAATTCGTGCGGATAGCGTGCCATCATCGCCGCCGTCAGGCCGACTTCCTGCAAGGCCGCTGCCACCATGCGCCGGCGTTCGGCGGCATCCAGCTGCGGACGATGGATTTCCAGCCCCTCGCCGACGATCTGGGCGATCGTGCGGCGCGGCGACAGCGAGGCGAACGGGTCCTGAAACACCACCTGCATGCGCGCGCGGGCGCCGCGCAATGCCGGTGCCGACAGCGCCAGCAGATCGGCGCCATCGAAGCGCACGGCGCCTTCGACCGCCGCCGCCGACAGCCGCAGCAGCGCCATGCCGAGCGTGCTCTTGCCGGAGCCGGATTCGCCGACGATGCCGAGCGTCTCGCCGCGCCGCAATTCCAGGTCGATGCCATCGACGGCGAGAAAGCGCGTGCGCGCCAGCCAGCCGCGCCGGATCGTGAAGGTGCAGCGCATGCCGGACGCCTGCAGCAGCGGCGCAGCGGCGGCCGGCGCCGCTTCCCCGGCCAGCCGCCGTGGATGGCTGGCCAGCAGCCGGCGCGTGGTGTCATGGCACGGATTGCGGTACAGCTCGGCGGTCGGCGCGATTTCCAGCAGGCGGCCGCGTTCCATCACGCCGACGCGGTCGGCGAAATGCCGCACCAGATTCAGGTCGTGCGAAATCATCAGTACCGCCATGTTTTCCTGGCGCTGCAACTGGTCCAGCAATTCCAGGATCTGCACCTGGATCGTCACGTCCAGCGCGGTGGTCGGCTCGTCGGCGATCAGCAGTTTCGGCCGGCAGGCCAGCGCCATCGCGATCATCGCGCGCTGGCGCTGGCCGCCGGACAACTGGTGCGGATACGATTGCGCGCGCCGCGCCGGCTCCGGGATGCCGGTCTGATCCAGCAGCTCGACGGTGCGCCGCGCCGCCGCCTTCGCGCTCAGCCCCTCGTGCAGCATCAGGACTTCGGCGATCTGGTTGCCGATGGTGAACAGCGGATTGAGCGCCGTCATCGGTTCCTGGAAAATCATCGCCACGTCCTTGCCGCGCAAGGCGCGCAGCGCGCGGTCCGGTTTTTGCAGGATGTCGTCACCGTTGAACAGGATGCGGCCGCGATAGCGCGCATCCTGATTCAGCCGCAGCAGCGACAGCGCGGTGACGCTCTTGCCGGAGCCGGATTCGCCGACCAGCGCCAGCTTTTCGCCGGCGCCGATGGCAAAGCTGACCTCCTCGACCACGGTGGCGCCGCCGAAATCGACCGCCAGCCGTTGCACTTCCAGCAGCGGCGCGCTCATGCCCGCCTCCGCACGTCGAGCGCATTGCGCAGGCCGTCGCCGATATTAGTCAGCAGCAGCAGCGTCACGGTCAGCACCACGAAGGTGGACAGCGCGATCCACCAGGCGTCCAGATTGTTCTTGCCCTGCGCCAGCAGTTCGCCCAGGCTCGGCGTCGATGGCGGCACGCCGAGGCCGAGGAAATCCAAGCTGGTCAGCGCCAGGATCGCGCCGCTCATGCGGAACGGCAGGAAGGTCACCACCGAAGTCAGGCTGTTCGGCAGCACGTGGCGCCAGATGATCTGGCGGTTCGACAGGCCGAGCGCGCGCGCCGCCTGCACGTATTCGAGATTGCGGTTGCGCAGGAAATCGGCGCGCACGTAATCGGACAGGCCCATCCAGCCGAACAGCGACAGCAGCACCAGCAGCAGCAACAGGCTCGGCTCGAAGATCGAGGCGAAGATGATCAGCAGGTACAGCTCCGGCATGGAACCCCAGATTTCGATCACGCGCTGCAACAGCAGGTCGGTGCGGCCGGCAAAATAGCCCTGCACCGCGCCGGCGACGATGCCGAGCACCACACCGGTCACGGTCAGCGCCAGCCCGAACAGGATGGAAATGCGGAAGCCGTACAGCAGCCGCGCGGCGACGTCGCGGCCACGATCGTCGGTGCCGAGCCAGTTCTCGGCCGACGGCGGCGCCGGGTTCGGTTCGGCGGCAAAGTAATTGATGGTGTCGTACGAATAATGATTCGGCGGATACAGCGCCCAATTGCCGTCGCGCTGGAACTGCCGCTGGATGAACGGATCGAGGAAATCCGCCGGCGTGTCGAAGTCGCCACCAAAGGTCTTTTCCGAGTAGGAGTGAAATACCGGAAACACCAGCTCGCCCTGATAGCGCGCCACCAGCGGCTTGTCGTTCGACAGCAGTTCAGCCGCCAGGCTCAACGCGAACAGCAGCAGGAACAGCAGCAGGCTCCAGTAGCCGCGCCGGTCGCGGCGGAAACGCAGCCAGACCCGGCGGCCGGGCGAAACCGGCTGCGGCATCGGTGCCGCCGTCATCGCGCCAGGCTTTCAAACTGCACGCGCGGATCGGCCCACACGTAGCACAGATCGCCGAGCAGCTTCACCACCAGCCCGATCAGCGTGAACAGATACAGCGTGCCCATCACCACCGGATAGTCGCGCCGGATCACCGATTCATACGACAACAGGCCGAGGCCATCGAGCGAGAACAGCGTTTCGATCAGCAGGCTGCCGGCGAAGAAGGCGCCGATGAAAGCGGCCGGGAAACCGGTCACCAGCGGAATCAGCGCGTTGCGGAACACGTGCTTGTACAGCACGCGCCGTTCCGACAGCCCCTTGGCGCGCGCGGTCAGCACGTACTGCTTGCGGATTTCCTCGAGAAAGGTGTTCCTGGTCAGCATCGTCATCACCGCGAACGAACCGGCCACCGAGGCGATGATCGGCAATGTGATGTGCCACAGATAGTCGGTGATCTTGCCGACCAGCGACAGCGACTGCCAGTCGTCCGACGTCAGCCCGCGCAGCGGAAACCACTGGAAGAAACTGCCGCCGCCGAACAGCACCAGCAGCAGCACGCCGAGCACGAAGCCGGGAATCGAATAACCGACCAGCACCAGCGTGCTGGTCAGCGCATCGAAGCGACTACCCTCGCGCACCGCCTTGGCGATGCCGAGCGGCACTGAAATGAAATAGGTCAGGAAGAAGGTCCACAGCCCGATCGTGATCGACACCGGCATCTTCGACTTCACCAGCTGCCAGACATCGCCGTGGTGGTAGAAACTCTGCCCGAGATCGAAGCTGGCGAAGCCCTTCAGCATCTGCCAGAAACGCTCCGGCGCCGGCTTGTCGAAACCGTACAGCCGCTTGATCTCGGCCACCCGCTCGGCATCGATACCCTGCCGCCCGCGATATTGCGACGCACCGCCGCCGGACGCCTCGCCGGTACCGACCTGGCCCTTCTTCAATTCCATCAACGCCTGCTCGACCGGACCGCCCGGCACGAACTGTATCACCGCGAAGGTGATCGCCACCACGCCGAATAACGTCGGCAGCATCAACAGGACGCGCTTGCAGATATAGAGCCAGAGATTCATTGGCGAAACGGGTGGGGGACGGAAGGCGAGGATGAGCACGGTAAGGAGTTTTTGCATACTCCATTACCCATGCTCTTGTTTCGAGCGTCAGCCATACGAAAAAATCTCATACTCCCCTCTATCATTGTCGTCCCGGCGAAGGCCGGGACCCAGTGGCGTTATCCCGCGTGCGCAACCCGCTTGCCGCCCTTTGAGCTACCTCACCACTTCTAGCCCGTGAAAGCGGGGTCAGAGTCATTTTCGCAAACAGCCGCGAAAAAACACTCTGACCCCGGTTTCACTACGCTGCCGCAAATTGGGCGGCTGCACCAGCAAAGCCACTACGTCGATCAGCAGGCGAACCGGCTTGCAGATGAGGTGTAGAGCCGGAAGATTCACATACTCCCTTACCCACACTCCCACACCGGGCTCCCACCATACGAAAAAACCTCATACCCCCCTATCCTCTGTCGTCCCGGCGAAGGTCGGGACCCAGTGGCGTTGTTCCGCGTACCCGATCTGCTCGCCACTTTTTCAACCGCTGCTACGCTCTTGGTCCGTGAAAGCGGGGTCAGAGTCATTTTCGCGAAAAACCGCGAAAAAAAACTCTGCCCCCGGTTTCACTGCGTTGCCGCCGATCGATCGCTTGCCCGGTCGAAGTCCATCACCTCGGCTTGTCCTGCCACCAGGTCGAAAGCACATACGGATCGGCCTGATAGTACAGCGGCAAACTGGCCGGCATGCCGAAGCGGTTGCGGTAGGCGATCCGGTGCGTCGAAGAATACCAGTGCGGCACCACCAGATATTGGTGCAGCAGCACGCGGTCGAGCGCGCGGGCGGCGGCGTCGAGGTCGGCGCGGGTGTCGGCGGCGACCAGCTGGTCGACCAGCCGGTCCACCGCCGCGTCCTTCAGGCCCCAGACGTTGTTGGAACCCTTTTCGTCGGCGGCCTTCGAGCCGAACATGTCGTACAGCTCGTTGCCGGGCGTGGTCACGTCGGGAAAGCGCAGGCTGGTCATGTCGAAATCGAAATCCTCCATGCGCTTCTGCACCAGCGCATAGTCGGCGCTGCGCTGGGTCACGGCGATGCCGAGCTTTTGCAGGTTGCGCACGTAGACGCTGATGATGCGCGACATGGCCGACTGGTCGTCGAGGATCTCGAACGCGAATGGCGTCCCTTCGGCGTTGCGCAGTGCGCCGTCGCGGTAGGTCCAGCCGGCCTGCTCGAACAGCGCGCGCGCCGCCAGCAGGTTGGCGCGCAGCGAGTGCGGCGGGTCGGTCGAGGGCGGCACCGGCGCCGGGCCGAACACGGCCGGGTCGAGTTGGGCGCGCAGCGGTTCCAGCAGCTTCAGCTCGGCCGCCGTCGGCAGGCCGGTGGCGGCCATCTCGCTATTGTTGAAGAACGAATAGATGCGCTTGTACTGCTGATAAAACAACTGCCGGTTCATCCATTCGAAATCCAGCGCCAGCCCGAGCGCGCGGCGCACACGGATGTCCTTGAACTGCTCGCGCCGCAGATTCATCACGAAGCCCTGCATGCCGGCGCCATTGGAGTGCGCCAGCTCGCGCTTGACGATCTCGCCGCTGCGGAACTTCGGCCCGTTGTAGTTGCGCGCCCAGTTCTTGGCGCTGTATTCGACCACCAGATCGAATTCGCCGGCCTTGAACGCTTCCAGCCGTGCCACGTCGTCCTTGTAGAAGCGGTAGACGATGCGGCCGAAGTTGAAGCTGCCGCGCCGCGCCGGCACCGCGTCGCCCCAGTAGTCCGGATTGCGCTTGTAGGAAATCGAGCGGCCGAGGTCGTACTGCTCGATCAGGTAGGGGCCGGAAGCGATCGGCTCCTGCAACTGGATGTTGTCGAACGACACGCCGGCGGCCCACTTGCGCGAAAACACCGGCACGCCGCCGACGATCAGCGGCAGTTCGTGGTTGTTCGACTTGAAGTCAAAGCGCAGCGTGCGCACGCCGGTCACCACGCACTGCTTGACGTCGGCGAAGATCGACTTGAACTGCGGCGCGCCCTTGGCCACCAGCGTGTCGAACGAATACTTGACGTCCTCGGCCAGCACCGGATCGCCGTTGGAAAAGCGCGCCTGCGGATTCAGCCGGAACGTCATCGACAGCCGGTCCGGCGCCAGTTCCATGTCCTCGGCCAACAGGCCGTACATGGTCGCGGTTTCATCCATCGAACCGACCGCCAGCGTTTCGAACATCAGCGCGGACACGCCGGCGGCGGACACGCCCTTCAGGGAAAACGGATTGAACTTGTCGAAACTGGTGCGGCGGTCGGGATTGGCCAGATACAGCACACCGCCCTTCGGCGCGTCCGGATTGACGTAATCGAAATGGCTGAAACCGGCCGGATATTTCGGCGCGTCGTACAGCGCGAAGGCGTGCGCGGCGATGGCGCGGCCGGCCGGCAGCAGCGCGCAGAACAGGAGCAGCGAGGACAGGAACAGGCGCATGCGGTCGGGGCTGGCAAAGCGGAGTGGCGACGAATCGGGCTATTCTACCGAAGCGCGCTGGCCAGCCGGAAAGTTGCCGGGTGCGCGCCATCCCCTTACAATCTCGCCGCAACGCGCCAGCGCCGCGAGCGCGCGCCGCCACCCGCCCAACCGGAGTTTCCATGGCATTTCTGCAAGGCAAAAAAATCCTGATCACCGGCCTGCTGTCGAACCGCTCGATCGCCTACGGCATCGCCCAGGCCTGCAAGCGCGAAGGCGCGGAACTGGCGTTCACCTATGTCGGCGAACGCTTCAAGGAGCGCATCACCGATTTCGCCACGGAATTCGGCAGCAATCTGGTATTCGATTGCGACGTCGGCAGCGACGAGCAGATCGCCGCGCTGTTCGAGCAGCTCGGCCAGTCCTGGCCGCAACTGGACGGTCTGGTGCATTCGATCGGCTTCGCCCCGCGCGAGGCGATCACCGGCGATTTCCTCGAAGGGCTGTCGCGCGAAGCCTTCCGCGTCGCCCATGACATTTCCGCCTACAGCTTCCCGGCGATGGCCAAGGCGGCGCTGCCACTGCTGGCGCCGAACGCGGCGCTGCTGACGCTGACCTACATGGGCTCGGTGCGGGCGACGCCGAACTACAACACGATGGGCCTGGCCAAGGCTTCGCTGGAAGCCTCGGTGCGCTATCTGGCCGAATCGCTGGGGCCGAAGGGCATCCGCGTCAACGGCATTTCGGCCGGCCCGATCAAGACGCTGGCGGCGTCCGGCATCAAGGATTTCAGCAAGCTGCTGGGCATCGTCGCCAGCCACGCGCCGCTGCGCCGCAACGTCACGATCGAGGATGTCGGCAACACCGCCGCCTTCCTGCTGTCGGATCTGGCGGCCGGCATCACCAGCGAAATCACCTACGTCGATGGCGGTTTCTCGCACGTGATGTACGCACCGGAATAAGGCTACGACCCGGTCGTCCCGGCGCACGCCGGGACCCAGCGTCTTTCGTGATCCGGGGAAAACCGGCGGATACCGTGACGCGGCTTTTTTCGCACCGCAGCAAAAACATTCCCGTTCGCCGCCGTTTCCCTGTAAAATGCCCGGCTGCGCAAGAATCCGCCGGGTACCACGATTTCCGACCCGGCATGGCGCACCGCCGCATCGCGAACCGTTCGCATTAACGACAAAGCCCTCCCGCCTCTGGTGCCGCCCTTCTGGCACCGTCCCGGCGCAAAGCTTTTGTGCCGAAATTTCTCTGAGCTTATCCGAGTAAGTTTTCTTAGCTGTTTCGTTGGTTGCGCTGCATGTTTTGCGTTTCCGCCGCTTCCCGCGAAGCAGCGCGACGCTGATTTCACGAAAGAAAACCATGACTTTTGAATCCCTGGGCTTGCACACCGCCATCCTGAAGGCCCTGACCGACGCCGGTTACACCGCCCCGACCGCCGTGCAGGCGCAAGCGGTACCGGCGGCGATCGCCGGCCGTGATCTGCTGGTGTCGTCGCAGACCGGCTCCGGCAAGACCGCCGCCTTCATGCTGCCGGCGCTGCACAAGCTCGCTTCCGCCGAACAGCCGGCCTTCGGCGGCAAGACGCCGAATCAGGAAGCGCAGGCGGCGCGCGCGCGCGGCGAACGGCCGCGCTTCCGCCCGGCGCAGCCGAAAATGCTGGTGCTGACGCCGACCCGCGAACTGGCGCTGCAGGTCACCACCGCCACCACCAAGTACGGCGCCTATTTGCGCCGAGTCAAAGCGGTGTCGATCCTCGGCGGCATGCCGTATCCGAAGCAGATGCAGCTGCTGTCGCGCAATCCGGAAATCCTGGTGGCGACGCCGGGCCGGCTGATCGACCACATGGAATCCGGCAAGATCGATTTCTCGCAACTGCAGGTGCTGGTGCTGGACGAAGCCGACCGCATGCTCGACATGGGCTTCATCGACGACATCGAAAAGATCGTCGCCGCCACGCCGGCGACGCGCCAGACCATGCTGTTCTCGGCGACGCTGGACGGCGTGGTCGGCAACATGGCGCGCCGCATCACCAACGATCCGCTGGTGATCCAGATCGCCGGTTCCGCCAGCAAGCATGAAAACATCGACCAGCGCGTGCATTTCGTCGACGACCTGTCGCACAAGAACCGCCTGCTCGACCACCTGCTGCGCGACGTGTCGATGGATCAGGCGGTGGTGTTCACCGCCACCAAGCGCGACGCCGACAACATCGCCGACCGCCTGAACATCGCCGGCTTCGCCGCCGCCGCGCTGCATGGCGACATGCACCAGGGCGCGCGCAACCGCACGCTCGACAGCGTGCGCCGCGGCCAGGTACGGGTGCTGGTGGCGACCGACGTCGCCGCGCGCGGCATCGACGTGCCGACCATCACCCACGTGGTCAACTACGATCTGCCGAAATTCCCGGAAGACTACGTGCACCGCATCGGCCGCACCGGCCGCGCCGGCCGCAAGGGCATCGCGGTATCGCTGGTGAATCACGCCGAAGGCATGCACGTCAAGCGCATCGAACGCTTCACCAAGCAGCTGATTCCGGTCGACGTGATCGAAGGTTTCGAACCGAAGAAGTCGGCGCCGCCGCGCGCCGCCAGGAAACCCGGCGGCTGGAAGCCGGGCGATGGCCGCAACGGCAAACCGGGCGGCCGTCCGGCCTACGGCAAGCCGGGCGCGCCGCGCAAGGAAGGCGGCGGCTACAAGGGCGCGCGCCCGCACGATGGCGGCGGCCGCCGCTCTTTCGGCGAACGCTGATCCGGTCGGCAACGCCAATCGGTTTGACCAGATGGGCGCCGGCCATGCCGGCGCCCGTTTGCTTTTGGCGCGGCGGCTTGCGCCGAAGGCCGGGATTGCGGTACGGTGCAGGCGCGCCGTCCGGCTCCGAACCTTCACCAATTTTTCCCTTTCCCATGTCGCTACCGCTGCCGCCGAATCCGTTCAAACAAGCCCTGCGCGAAGGCCGCGCCCAGATCGGCCTGTGGGTCGGGCTGGCCGATCCCTACGTCGCCGAGGCGCTGGCCGGCGCCGGCTTCGACTGGCTGCTGATCGACGGCGAACACGCGCCGAACGACATCCGCTCGACGCTGGCCCAGTTGCAGGCGATGGCGCCGTACCCGGTGCATCCGGCGGTGCGCCCGGTGACTGGCGATGTCGCGCTGATCAAGCAGTATCTCGACATCGGCGCGCAGACCGTGCTGATCCCGATGGTGGAAAGCGCCGAACAGGCAGCGCGCATGGTCGCCGCCACGCGCTACCCGCCGCGCGGCATCCGCGGCGTCGGCAGCGTGCTGGCGCGCGCCTCGCGCTGGAACCAGATCGACGATTACGTCACCCGGGCGGATCAGGAAATGTGCGTGCTGGTGCAGGTGGAAACCCGCGCCGGGCTGGACAACTTGGCGGACATCGCCGCCGTCGATGGTGTCGATGGGGTGTTTTTCGGTCCGGCCGATCTGTCCGCTTCGCTCGGCCTGCTCGGTCAGGCCGGCCACCCGGAAGTGCAGCGGGCGATTGCCGACGGCATCCGCACGGTACGCGCGGCCGGCAAGGCGGCCGGCATCATCAGCACCGATCCGGCCGCCGCCCAGGGCTATCTGGACGCCGGCGCGCTGTTCGTCGCGGTCGGCATCGACACCGCGCTGCTGGTGCGGGCGGCGCGCGATCTGGCCGCCAGATTCAAGGCAAGCTGACCCGAGGTAGCCTCGAATTTTTTGATACTCCTGGCAGCATTTTTCAACACGGGCTCCAGCCGCCCGAGACAGGCCGATTTTTCGGCATACTCCCCCTGTTTTCAAAACGCGCAGGTACGGAAGCCGACGAAGGCCCAGTTGCAATGCGGCAGCAGGAAACGCCGCTGGCGTGCCCAGCGCGAGCGCGCCGGAGTCGCCAGCGAGGCGCCGCGCACCGCCTGATGGCGGGCGTCATACGGCAGCGCGCCCTGACGCCACGGGCTGGCGACGAAGCCGGGATAGGTTTCGAACGGCGTGCAGGTCCATTCCCACAGATCGCCCCAGCGCAGCGCCGGATGCCCGCTTTGCGCCGCGTATTCCCATTCCGCCTCGGTCGGCAGGCGCCGCCCGGCCCAGACGCAATACGCCTGCGCTTCATACAGGCTGAGGTGGCGCACCGGCTGATGCGGCGCCAGCACGCTGGCGCGGCCGAAGCGCAGCGCGCGCCACTGACCGCCGTCGCGGCGCCAATCGCGCGGCGCCACGCGCTGTTCCGCCTGCAGCCAGCGGTGTCCGGACGGACTCCAGAAGCGCGGCTCGCGGTAGCCGCCATCCTCGACGAATTCCTCGAACTGCAGGTTCGACACCAGCGCCGAATCGAGCGTAAACGCCGCCACCCGGCGGGGATGGCGCGGCTGTTCCAGGTCGAAGACGAAACCGTCTTGCGGCGCACCGCCCATCTGCAGCGTGCCGCCGGGAAAGCGGATTTCGCCCTGCGCCCAGGCCGGCGCGGCGGCCTGCAGGTGTGCCGGCGCCGGCACCCCGAGCGTCTGCAGCAGTGCCGCCAGCGCCTCGCCGCGCCGGTCTTCGTGCGCCAGCGCCAGCCGGTACGGATACAGCGCCACGTCGGTGCCGGTATCCAGCCGCGCCAACCGGTCCTGCACCCGGTCCAGCACTTCATGGCAATAGGTTTTCAGCGCGCCGGCGCCGGGTAGCGGCAACTGCCAGCGCGCCTCACGCGGCACCCGTGCCGGATCGAACCAGTCATCACCACGCGACAGCAGCGCCGGCGCGTCATGCGCCATGCCGCGCAATACCGCCCATTCGGCGAACCAGGCGATATGGCCGAATTCCCACAGCGGCGGACTGATGCCCTCCTGCGCCGGCAGCGCCGCCGCATCGCCCAGCCCGGCCTGCAGGAAACAGTCGAGCAGTTCCAGCGTCGCATCGCGGGTATCGTGCAAGGCATGCGCCAGCCCGATGGCATCGGCGGTGCGGAAGGAATCGTTCATCGGTCGGTTTGGCTGGCTTGATCGGTTGCGGGCGCAGGCCCGGTGCCGGCCATTATCGGCCGCGCCAGCGCCGCTGCCAACCGCGCCGGAACGCTATCTGGCGGGCGCGCCCGGCTTGCCCGCCACCGGCGGCAAGGCCACCGCGCCGCGCACTTCGAAGCGCAGGCGATCGACCTCCCGGCCTTTGTCATCGACCAACGCCAGCGTATGGCGGCCCGGCCACGGCAGCCAGTCGAGGTCGATGCCGGGCAAGGCGGCGTCCTTCGGCGCCGGCGGCAGCCGCTTGCCGTCCAGCAGCCAGCCGCCGCGCGCCAGCCCCTGCGCGGCGAAGCGCAAGCGCTGATGGCCGGGCGGAATGTCGGGGTCGAGCGCCACCAGCATGCCGTCGGTCGGATAGCGGATCGCCGGGGCGATCCGCTCCGGTTCGGCGCGCGCGATCCGTTCGCGCTCGGTGCCGGCCAGGAAGTATTCGCGGCGCGACGCTTCCAGCTGATCCTGATACTCGATCTGGCGCATCCGCACGCCGGCCGGGCGCTCGCGGAAACCGGGCACGGCGTCGAGCGCGGCCGCCGGCGCCTGCTGGCGACGGTGCAGGAACTGCATCACTTCCTGCCAGATCGGTGCCGCGCCGGTGACGCCGGAGACGTCCCACATCGGCGCGCCGGATGCATTGCCGACCCAGACGCCGACCGTGTAGCGGTCCGAATAGCCGATGCACCAGTTGTCGCGCATGTCTTTCGAGGTGCCGGTCTTGACCGCCGCCGGCACCCGCCCGGCGAGCGCGTTCTCCAGCCCGAAGGTGCGGGCGCGGGCGCTGCGGTCGGCCAGGATGTCGCTGACGATGTAGACGGCGGCCGGGTCCATCACCGCGCGCGGCGGCGTGATCGGATCGGCCAGCAGCGTGCGCACCGGCGCGTAGCGGCCCTGATTGGCCAGCGCCCGATAGGCGTTGGTCAGCGCCAGCAGGCTGACATCGGCGCTGCCGAGCGCCAGGCTGTAGCCGTAGTAGTCGCCGGTCTCCGGCAAGCCGAAGCCGAGCGCCTGCAGCCGCTCGAACAGGCGCTGCGGCGTCACCGTCACCAGCGTCTTGACCGCCGGGATGTTCAGCGACGAACCGAGCGCGCTGCGCAGGCTGACCAGCCCCTTGTAGTGGCGGTCGTAGTTCTGCGGAATGTAGAGGCCGGCGGCGGTGCTCAGGTTCAGCGGCGAATCGTCCAGCAGCGAGGCGGCGGTCAGCCATTTCCTTTCGATCGCCAGCTGGTACAGAAAGGGTTTCAGCGTCGAGCCGGCCTGGCGCGGCGCCAGCACGCCATCGACCTGGCGGGCGCCGGAAAAATCGCCGCTGGAACCGACCCAGGCCAGCACGTCGCCGCTGGCGTTGTCCAGCACCAGCACCGCGCTGTCCTCGATGTTGCGTTCGACCAGCGCCGCCAGTTGGCGCCGCACGGCGTCATGGGCGAAGCGCTGAACGGCGGCGTCCAGCGTCGAACGCAGCGGCGCGCCGGGCGCCTTCAGCAGCCGGCGCGCCAGATGCGGGGCCAGCTGCGGCCCGCGCAGCGCGGCGATGGCGTCGGCATCGCCACCGGCGCGTGCGCTCAGCCGCGCCAGCGTCAGTTCGGTGATGCCGGCCAGCCCGGCGCATTCGTCCTCGGCGCGCTGCGCCTTCAGCACCGCGCAGGCGCGTTCGGCGACGCGCGCCGGCCGCGCATTCGGCGCCCGCACCAGCGCCACCGCAATGGCCGCCTCGCGCCGGCTCAGCCCGCTCGGATGCTTGCGGAACAGCACCTGCGACAGCGCATGGACGCCGACCAGTTCGCCGCGAAAGCCGACCAGGTTCAGATAGGCTTCCAGAATCTGGTCCTTGCGCCAGTTGCGCTCCAGCTCGCGCGCGACCATCGCCTGCGTCAGTTTCTGGCCGATGCTGCGCGGCGCCACGCGCCGCCGCAAATCCTCGTCCAGCAGGCCGGCCAGCTGCATCGTCAGCGTCGAGGCGCCGCGCGTGCGCTGATGCCACAGATTGCCCCAGGCGGCGGCAGCCACCGCGCTCCAGTCGATGCCGCTGTGCTGGTAGAAACGACGGTCTTCCGACAGCACCAGCGCGGTGCGCAGCGCCGGCGACACGTCTTCCAGTGCCACCCAGGGCAGGCGCCGTTCGCGCAGGTTGACGCGCAGCTGCTGGATCGGCTCGCCGTGGCGGTCCAGCAGCGTCGCCTCGGACGACAGGAAGGCGGCGCGCACTTCGGCGAAATCCGGCAGCGCCGCCGCGCGGGCGCCGCCGGCGGCCAGCAGCGCCGCCAGCAATGCCCGCGCCAGCAGCGCCGCCGGCCGTCTGGTCATTGCCGCACCGTCAGCACCGGGTTCGGCAGTTCGCCGAACATTTCCGGCGCGTACAGCGCCTCGGCGCGGGTCGGCGGCAACTGGAAGCGGCCGGCGTTGTTGAGCCGGTAGGTATAGCTCAGCGTGAATTTGCCCTTCGGCACGTACTGGTAATAGGCGCGGAAGAATTCAAAGCTGCGCTCCTCGTAGGCCAGCCAGGCGCCGCCGCCGGTGCGCTCGCCGCCGCTGGCAATCGCCGAATCGCGGCCGAGGCCGGATCCGAGCAAGGTGGCGCCGGCCGGAATCGGATCATTCACCACCACCCAGCTCATGTCGGTCTGGGCATCGATCGCCAGTTCGACGCGGTAGACGTCGCCGCGCGTATAGGCACCCTTCTCGCGCTGTTCCACCGGCGTCACCGTCTTGGCGATCCGGTAGCCGCTGGAAAATGGCGCGGCCAGCCGCACCGCCGCCAGGCTCTGCACCGTCACCCACGGCTTGCCGCTGCCGTCGTGGTTCAGCTTCAGTTCGCCGCCGTTGCCACCATTGCCACCATTGCCCCCGGCCGGCCACGGCAGCATCAGCTTGCCGCCCTGCGCGGCGCCGGCCCAAGCGAAGCTCTGGCTGCCGGACTGGTCCAGCGCCACGCGGGTGCTGCCGCCGACCTTGTCGGCCTCGAACTTGCGGCCGAACTTGTCGAGCGCCAGCGCGCCCCACAGGTTGGCGGTGGTGGTGGCCCAGTGGCCGCGCTGCTGGCGTCCGAGCGCGCCGGCCAGCAGTTTCGGCAGGTCGTCGCGCCAGGCCGGATCGTCCAGCATGGTCAGGATCAGGCGGGTGGCGTTGCTGTCGCCGCTGGCCATCAGCCACCACCAGTAGTCGCCGCTTTCGCTGGAAAAACCGAGCCGGGTGCCCTGATAGTTCAGGCGCGCGCGGACGATCTGGTCAGCCTCCTGCAGCCGCTGGCGGCGTTCGGCATTGGCCGGCAGGCGCCGCAGCAGCGCGATCCAGTCGAGCAGCGCCGAGGTCGGCCACGCATTCGGCGTGATCTGCAGCGAGCCGAGCATTTCCGGTCGCGCCCGGCCGTAGCGCGACAGCGCTTCCAGCGCCGCCAGCTTGCGCACGTCCAGATCCTTCTGCGGCGACCAGTAGTTGCGCAGCACGCGGCCTTCGACGAAGGCTTCCAGGCCGCCCAGCATGCGCTCGCGCACCTGCTGCGGCAGCGCCAAACCGGCTTCCTGCGTGACCGCCAGCAGATAGGCGGTCAGCGTGTCACTGCCGCCGTTGGCGCGCGCTTCGGTCGGTGGATAGTAATAGGCCAGACCGTCACCATCCAGATAGGTCGGCAGTTCGGCCAGCAGGCGCTGCCACAGGGCATCATCCTTCAGGCCGATCGCCCGCGACGCCTTCTGTTCCAGGCAGGAATACGGATAGCTCTCGAAGTAGCGGCGCAGGCCGGCGCTGCTGCCGGACAGTTTCGGCGCCAGCGTGACGGCAACGCCACCGCGTCCCGGCAGGCTGTCGGCCGGCGCCGCCAGCGGCAGGCTGGCGTCATGATCGAGCTGCAGCAGCGTCGCCTGCTGCACCGTGACCGGCACCGCCGGCACCACCTTCTGCGTCACGCGGATGGCATCGCGCACCTTGGCGCCGCCCTGCTCCTGCGCGCTGACTTCCCAGGCCAGTTGGCTAACGTCGTCCGGCACCGTGACCGGCCATATCAGCTCGGCCGACTGGCCGGCGGCGATCTGCAACTGCTTCGGCTCCAGCCGGGTGGCCGGCGCGCCGAAGCCGGCCTCGACCGTCACCTGCATCGCCCGCTCGGTGGTGTTGCGCAGCGTCAGCATCGCGCTGAAGCTGTCGCCCTCGCGCACCAGCGGCGGCAGGCCGGAAATCAGCTGCAAGTCCTGGGTCGAGCGGATGCTGGCGCGGCCGGTGCCGAACAGGCCGGCGCCGCTGTCGGCCACCGCGACGATGCGGAAACTGGTCAGCGCATCGTTCAGCGGCACGTCGATCCGGGCGCGGCCGTTGGCATCCAGCACCAGCGCCGGCTTCCACAGCAGCAGCGTATCGAACAGTTCGCGCGTCGGCGCCTTGCCGCCGCCGCCGCCGGCCGGCGTGGCCTTGCGACCGTAGTGGCGCTTGCCGACCACCTGCATCTGCGCGGTGGCGGTTTCGACGCCATAGCTGCGCCGCTGCAGCATCGCCGCCAGCAAGTCCCAACTGGTGTTCGGCTGCAGTTCCAGCAGCGCCTCGTCGACCGCCGCCAGCGCCACTTCGGCGCCGGCCGCCGGCTTGCCGTCCGGCAGCGTCGCCTGCACCGTGACCCTGGCGGTGGCGCGGATCGGATAGGCCGGCTTGTCGGCGCTGACCTGCACCTTCAGTTCATGGGCGCCGCCGCCAACCGCGATTTCGGCGATGCCGTACTTCCAGGACGGTTTCGACAGATCGACGATCGGCCCCGGCGCCTGATAGTGGCGGAATTCATGCCACCAGTTCAGCGGCTCCTTCCAGCCCCAGCTGAAGAACGAATACCACGGCACCTCGCGCAGCCGCCCGCGTACCGCCAGCACCGACAGGTAGATGTTCGGACCGTATTCGGCCTTGACCGGCAGCGTGATGCTCGGGTCCTTGCCGGACAATTCCACCACCCGCGTTTCCAGCACGCCTTCGCGTTCCAGCGCCAGCAGCGCGGTGGCCTGGCGGAACGGCATGCGCACCTGGAATTTTGCGGTTTCGCCCGGCGCATAGCTTTTCTTTTCCGGCAGGATGTCGATCCGGTCCTGGTTGTCGCCGTCGAACCAGACTTCGCCGGCGCGCATCACCCACAGCGAGGTATTCGCCTGCGCCAGATGGCCGGCCTCGTCCTTGCCCTGCGCGGTGACGATGACGTTGCCACCCTCGCTCAATTCGACTTCGCAGCGCAGCACGCCCTGGGCATCGCTCTTGCCGGCGCAGAGCTGGCCGAGATCCTTGCTGCTGCTGGTGTTTTCATAGGTATAGAAACCGCCGACCATGCGCTTGCGGTGCGAACTGGTCTGCCGCGCCAGCCCGTGTAGTTCCAGCGGCACGCCGGCGCGCGGCTTGCCGTTGACATCCAGCGCCACCGCGGTCAGCAGCGCCTTCTTGCGTACCGAAACCCAGTCGCTGCTCTTGACCCCGACCACCAGCGCGGCCGGCCACAGCGGCGTCAGCGCCGACACGGTCTGGATTTCGCCATTCGGATCGGCGAAGGTCATTTCGGTCAGCAATTCCTGCGGGGTTTTCAGCACCGGCAGGTTCTTGATCGCGGTATGGCCGGCGCCATTGCGGTCCAGCGCGACAGCCTGCTTGTCGGCGACGATTTTCTGCTCGTCGGCAGCGTGTTCGTCATCGTCGTCGTGTTCGTCCGACAGGCTGAAGGTGAATTCCTCGTAGCCGGCGAAGCGCAGCCACTTCGGCCGCAGCAGGCTGCTGACCTGCACCTGCTGGCCGGAAGCGCCGCCGCCATTCAGATAGGTCAGTTGCAGATCGAGCGGCACTTCCTTCGGCGCCACCAGCGCATCCTTCGGCGACGTGATGCGACCGGACAGCAACGGCAGCCGGAATTCCTCGACCCGGAAACTGCCGCTGCCATAGGTATTTTCGTAATCCTGCGGTTCGGCGCCGTCGTCGTCCTGGCCGTTGCCGGGGTTGTCGCTGACCTTGCCGCGATCCAGCGTCACTTCGTAGCGGCCGAGCTTGGCTTCACGCGGAATGGTGAACACCGTTTCGGCCGAGCGGCGCCCGCGCCAATGCAGCGGAAACTGGAATTCCTGGCCGCTGCCCTGATGCACGATGCGCACCCGCGTCGGCAGGCGTTCGGCCGGCAACAGGCCGAAACCCTGCAGGGTTTCGGTGCGGATCAGATGCTTCATCGACACCGTTTCACCGGCGCGCAGCAGGGTGCGGTCGAACACCGTGTGGGCGCGCACGCTGGCGCGGCGGTCGGTATCGGTCGGCAGATTGAAGCGCCAGCTTTCGATGCCGTTGTTCCAGCTGGTCAATGCGAACGCCATGTCGGCGCGGCCCTGGGCGTCGTTCTTGCGCGCCGACACGAACAGGCCGTCGATGCGCGGCGCCTCGTCGTCGTCGCGACGGGTGCATTGCGCCTCCAGCGCCTGCGGCACCGGCGCGACGCCGTCGGCGCCGGTCTTGCCGCGCCACAGTTCCTTGCCATGGCAGTCGGAAATGCGCACGTCGGCGCCGCCGACCGGCTTGCCAGTATCCAGCGCGGTCACCCATACCGCGCCGTTGGTGCGGCCAAGTTTGACGTGCACCGCCAGATTGGTCACCAGCGCGCTGGTACGCACGTACATCGGCGCCGCCGTGCCCAGCAGCGCGCTGCCGAGCCGCTGCGAGGCCAGTTCCAGCACGTAGTAGCCAGGCGCCGGCAGCGGCACGCCGACCACCTCGAACGGCCGCACGCCGTCCCTGGCATCGGCGGAAGACGGCAGGTTGAGTTTCTTGACGCCGACCGCGCGCTCCAACAGCGGCAGGGTGCGCGTGCGCACCAGCTTGCCGCCATGCTCGACGCTGCTCTCGTGGTATTGGTTGACGCGGGCGATCCAGTCGATGATGGCGGCGTCGCCTTCGACCTTCAGGCTGGCCAGCGTGCCGGGCGCGCTGCGGTTGTCGGGCGGATTGGCTTCGACGTGGCGCAGGGTCAGCGGCAGCACCGGATCGGCGTTCAGTTCGAGGATGCCGAATGGCGCCGCCGCAAACTTGGCCAGCGGCGGATAGTCGGCGGTCTTCGACTTCAGCGGGAACATCGCGGCGTTGGCCAGCAGCCGGTCTTCGAGATCGCGGAAATTCTCCGGCAGCACCAGCGTCAGTTCGGCGTTGGCGGCGAACGGCGGCTTGAAGGTGACTGCATAGACGTTCTGATCGTGGTCGTCGGCGGCGAAATACGGCTTGCCGCTGCCGCCGGTGCCCTGCAGCACGATCGCCTCGGCCTGGGCGCGGCTGATCGGCGCGCTGAACCTCAGTTCGATCGGCAGCACCGGCGTGCAGGGAGCATTGGCATTCTCGCGCTGGCAGGAAAAGCTGGCGGTGAATTCCTCGCGCACCTGAAACTGGAACTGCTGGGGCTCGCGCAGCGCCACGCCGGACGGCGTCGCCACGCCCCGGTCCCACACCAGCCGCATCGCCGCGCCGGCCGGCAGCCGCTGCTGGCATTGCACGGTGGAGACGCGCTCCGACTCGATATTTTTGGCGAAGTGTTTCAGCAGTTCGGCGCGCACCTCGCCACCGATCAGCGTCACCGGAATCCGCTCGTGTACGCCGTCGGCTTCGCAATACACGTGGCCGCGCAGGCTGTCGTCGCTGGCGGCGCCGTTCTGCACCAGCACGAACACCTGCTCCTCGTGGATGCGCGCGCCGTTGTACGGGAAGGTATTCAGTACCATCGGGCCGCCGGTACTGAAACGGAATGCGGTCTTGCCGCTGATCGTCGCGCCGGCCACGGTCCTGAAATCGGGCTTGAGCGTGAAGCCGCAACGGGTGGCGGGCGGCAGATCGCGCGCGAAGTCATAGACCCAGTTGCGTGCGTCGGCCCAGCGGCCGCTGCCGGCTTCGGCGCAATCGATGTCGAACGGCGCCGGCGCCTTCGGATCGCCGAAACGCACCGCCGCCTCCGAAAAGGTGGCGCGCACCTGACGCACCTGCGCGACTTCGTTCTGCGGCGAAAAACTCTGGATGGTGGCGGCTGCGGCGTCCCATGCGCACAACAGCGTCAGCCCTGAAAACCATCCGAACTGCCAGGCGCGGCGAATCAGTTTCATCGAGTTCTCCGGAGAAAGAAGTGCCCGCAGGGAGCGGGCAGAGCACGTTGCGCTATCGTAACACTCGATCAACTCTTGACAAAAACTCCCTCGAACGCCAACATCCATCGTCATGTCCCGCGTTTCTTCCTTCTTCTCCGCCCTACCGCTGCTATCGCTGGCAGCGCGACTAGCGCTATCCGGCGCCCGCTGATCTCCGCTTCGCTGTAGTTCATCGCTGTTCCCGGCACCCTCCGCCGGATTCCATTTCAGGCATCACCCAGGGCATCCATGCATTTCAAGTCGCTTCCGCTTTGCCTCATCCACGGCCAGGCATTCGGCCGGATGATCTTCGCGCGCGCGCTGGCGCTGCTACCGCTACCGATCGGTTGCCTGGCCTTGCGTTGAGTGGCCGCCAGGCAGCCGCCACGGTGTTTCCGGCCACGCTGCCCTTCTCCCACTACACAAGCAAAGGAATTGATGATGATGCGCAACCCCGCAAGCAAATACCGCCCGTTTCCGCCGATCCCGTTGAGTGAGCGCCGCTGGCCCGACCGTGTGCTGAGCGCGCCGCCGATCTGGATGAGCACCGATCTGCGCGACGGCAACCAGGCGCTGATCGAGCCGATGGACAGCGCCCGCAAGCTGCGCTTTTTCGAAATGCTGGTCGAGATCGGCCTGAAGGAAATCGAGGTCGGCTTCCCGTCGGCGTCGCAGACCGATTTCGATTTCGTGCGGATGCTGATCGAAGAAGACCGCATTCCGCCGGACGTCACCATCATCGTGCTGACGCAGGCGCGTGAAGACCTGATCCGCCGCACCGTCGATGCCGCCGACGGCGCCCGGCGCGCGGTGGTGCATCTGTACAACCCGATCGCGCCGGCCTGGCGCCGCATCGTGTTCGACATGACGCGCGAGCAGATCAAGGAGATCGCGCTGGCTGGCACCCGTCTGATCAAGCAGCTGACCGACGCCCGCCCGCACACCGCCTGGGGCTACGAATATTCGCCGGAAACCTTCAGCATGGCCGAACTGGATTTCGCGCTGGAAATCTGCGACGCCGTCACCGATGCCTGGCAGGCAACAGCAGAGCGCAAGATCATCCTGAACCTGCCGACCACGGTCGAAGCCAGCACGCCGAACGTGTTCGCCGACCAGATCGAGTGGATGCACCGCCACCTGCGGCGGCGCGAGGCGATCGTGCTGTCGGTGCATCCGCACAATGACCGCGGCACCGGCGTGGCCGCCGCCGAACTGGCGATGATGGCCGGCGCCGAGCGCGTCGAAGGCTGCCTGTTCGGCAACGGCGAGCGCACCGGCAACGTCGACCTGGTGACGCTGGCGCTGAACCTGTACACGCAGGGCGTCGATCCCGGCCTGGATTTTTCCGACATCGACGCGGTACGCCAGTGCGTCGAGGAATGCAACCAGTTGCCGGTGCATCCGCGCCATCCCTATGTCGGCGATCTGGTGTTCACCGCCTTTTCCGGTTCGCACCAGGATGCGATCAAGAAGGGTTTCGCGCAGCAGAAAGCGGACGCGTTCTGGGAAGTGCCCTACCTGCCGATCGACCCGGCCGACCTCGGCCGCAGCTACGATGCGGTGATCCGCGTCAACAGCCAGTCCGGCAAGGGCGGCATGGCCTATCTGCTGGAACAGGAATACGGACTGGCGCTGCCGCGCCGGCTGCAGATCGAATTCAGCCGCGCGGTGCAGCAGGCCGCCGACGACAGCGGCGGCGAGATCAGCGGCACCGCCATCCACGCGCTGTTTTCCGCTGAATACCTGCAACGGCAGGCGCCGTGGACCTATCGTAGCCACCGTCTGCAGGACAGCGGCGGCGCCGGACGCACCGTCGGGATCGAGATCGACATCGATTGCGACGGCCGGACGCTGACCCGGCATGGGAGCGGCAACGGCCCGGTCGATGCCTTCGTCGATGCGCTCGGGCTGAACCTCAAGCTGATGGATTTCCACGAACATGCGATCGGCGCCGGCGCCCATGCGCAGGCCGCCTGCTACGTCGAACTGCGGCAGGATGACGGCCCGACCGTGTTCGGCGCCGGCATCGACGCCAGCATCCTGAGCGCCTCGTTCAAGGCCGTGCTGAGCGCCGTCAACCGCGAACACGCGCGCCGGCAAGGCCGGCGGCCGGCCGCGCTGGCGGCGTAAGCGGGGCGGGAAACCCTGGTGGAAAAACGCTGGCGGGCGCGCTCAAGAATCGCCTCCGCCAGCGCCGCAACAGATATACTCCCCATCATGGCACCCTGCAACGGGCACCAAATTTCATAAATTTCAACATACTCCCCTATTCACCGGAATGGGCAGGAGACTGGCAACCGCCGACGGGCAAGGCGCGGCGGCATGCCGCTATGCCGGGATCAGCTCGTGGGCTTCGTGCGGCAAGCCCCACTTCGGATCGTAATCGACCCGCGCCAGATACAGTCCGTCCGGCATGAAGGTCGGCGCCGCCAGTTCGCGCCGGCGCTGGCCGAGGATGTCGCCGATCCACTCCGGCGGCCGGCGGCCGCTGCCGACGAACACCAGCGAACCGACGATGTTGCGCACCATGTGATGCAGGAAGGCATTGGCGCGCAGCGTGAAAACGATGCGGCTGCCGTGCCGCGCGATCGTCAGTTCGCGCAGCGTGCGCACCGGCGAGCGCGCCTGACATTCGGCCGCGCGGAACGCGGAAAAATCGTGAGTGCCGAGCAGCAGATTGGCCGCCGTCTGCATCGCCGCGACATCGAGCGGCCGGAACACCCAGCCGGCGCGCCCGGCCAGCAGCGGCGAGCGCACCGGATCGTTGTGCAGCAGGTAGCGGTAGGTCCGGTCCAGCGCGGAAAACCGCGCATGAAACCCCTGCCCGGCCGGATCGGCATCCAGCGCCGGCGCGGGCGCGGCCTCCAGTTCACGCGCCCAGCGCACCGCGATCGACGGCGGCAGGAAGGCATTGACGCCACGCACCCAGGAAAACCGGTCGCGCACAATATCGGTATCGAAATGCACCACCTGTTCCAGCGCATGTACGCCACGGTCGGTGCGGCCGGCGCAGATGGTCGCCAGCGGCACCCGCGCGAACTGGGACAGCGCCGCTTCCAGCCGGTCCTGCACCGTGTGGCCGTCCGGCTGGGTCTGCCAGCCATGCCACGGAGCGCCGTCGTATTGCAGGCCGAGAACGATGCGTTTCAAAACGGTTCCAATGCGTTCGGGTTGGCGGAACCGGCGACCGGCGCGGAGCGCTCGCCGCCGCTTCCAAAGACAAGGCGGGCGTCGGCCTGCGCCGCGCCCGCCTTCTGTTGCTTCATTGTCGTGCTCACCGCGGCGCCAGCGCCGCGTGATCCGCTCAGGCCAGTTCGGCCAGCAGCGAACGGGCCTTTTCCGCCTGCTGCTGGGAACCGTTCCTGACCACTTCGTCCAGCAGTTCGCGCGCGCCTTCCTTGTCGCCGATTTCGCGATAGGCCAGCGCCAGATCGAGCTTGGTGGACATTTCGGCGCTGTACGGATCGGCGCCCTCGTCGGCCGGCCCGCCCAGATCGAGGTCGATGCCTTCCAGGTCGAAATCCAGCGACGGCGCCGCGATCGGCGCGGGCGCCGGCTCGGGTGCCGGAGCCGGCATCAGCGGTGCTGGTTCGGCGGCAGGCTCGGCCGCTGCCGTCAACGGTGCCGCTTCATCAGCCAGCGGCTGGTGTTCCGGCTCCAGAGCCGGCGCGGCTTCTTGCAGATTTTCGGTTGCCGTTTCGGCAGCGGCCGGCGCCGGCGCTGCCGCCGGGGTCAGATCGAAATCGAGCGTGCCGAAGTCCAGTGCCGGCATTTGCGCCGGCGCGGACGCCGGCTGCTCGGCAGAGGTCACCGGCTCCGATACGTCAGGCAAGGGCTGCTCCTGAACCGGCGGTTCGCCGGCCGGCGCGATCTGGCTGCCGAAATCGCCGAGATCGAAATCCAGATCGGCGACTTCGTTGGTCGCCGGCTTCGGCGCGGCAGTGCTAGCAGCCACCGGCACCGGCTCGTCTTCCGGCAGCGGCAGCGTGACTTCATCGAGCGCCGGCATGTCGTCCGGCGGCGTCGTATCGACGCTGTCGCTGGTGCGGATGATCGAATGCGGCTGGGTGGTCGCCAGCAGCGCGTCGAGATCCAGTTCTTCCAGCGGCTCGGTCGGCGCGGCGATCGCCGCCACCTTTGCCGCGGCGGCTTCGCTCAGCTTGCCGCCGGCGTACATCGGGTTGGCCGGATCGACGCTCAGGCCGAGCGCGGCGGCTTGCCCCCAGTCGTCGCCTTCGCCCTTGGTCATCGCGTACATCTCGCTGGCCAGCAACTCGAAGGCGCGCGCGTCCTTGCGGTTAGCGTAAATTTCCAGCAGCTTCAGACGCACCGGATGGCGCTCCGGCTGGGTACGCAGGGCTTCCTTCAGGATTTCCTCGGCCTGCGCGTCGCGCCCGTAGGCGATATAGACATCGGCTTCGGCGACCGGATCGACTTCATTGGTATCGAGCTGGCTGGCCGACGGCGAGAAGCTGGAATTGAACACGCTGTTATTGGTATCGACGCTCTGGCCGCCGGTCGAGCCGAACAGCGAATTCGCCTTCAGGCTGGAGTCGGCCAGGATGCTGTCGGTGAACGGCTTCTGCTTCTTGCGCCGGCGCGAGTTGTAGATGCCGAAGGCGCCCAGCGCCACCAGCAGCAGGCCGGCGCCCGGCAGCAGCAGCGGATTCTCGGTCAGGCTGTCGAAGAAGCCGGGTTCCGGCGCCGGCGGTGGCGGCGGCGGACGCTTGACCGGCTTGGCCGGTTTCGGGCTTTCGGCCGGCGCGGCGCCGGCTTCCGGCTTCGCGGCTTCGGCCTTGGCTGCGGCACCGTCGGGAGCAGCGGCGGCTTCCGGTTTGGCGTCGGCGGCGGTTTCCGGCTTGACTTCCGGTTTGGCATCAGCCGACGCTTCCGGCTTGGCCGCCGCTGAGGACGCGGCGGCAGCCTCGGCGCCGCTGGCTTGCTGCTGCTGGCCAGCAAGGCCCTTGTTCTTGATTTCCAGCAGCTTCTGCAGATCGGCGAGATTCTTTTCGAGTTCGCGGATGCGCGCGTTGGCGTCGTTCAGCGCCTTGTCCTTGGCGACCAGTTCCTCGGTGCCGGTGGCACCGGCACCGGCGGCCGCGCCGGCGTTGCCGGTGGCATTCGCCCGCGACAGTTTCAGACGGTCCTGCGCTTCGGCGCCGGCACCGGCCGGTTCCTCGACCGTGCTGGTGATGCGGCCGGCCGCGCTCTGGCGCGCTTCCGCCGCCGGCTTGGCGGTGCTGGCGGCGGCCTGCGCCGCCAAGCGGCTGCGGTATTCGTTGAAATCACGGGTCTGGGCGACCACGATCCCATGCGCTTCCGCCGGCGCCACGCTGTGCGCGGCCTGGGCGTCCGGCACGGTCAGCACCTGGCCGGCGCGCAGCCGGTTCATGTTCTTGTCGATGAAGGCGTCCGGGTTGGCGCGGTACAGCGCCACCAGCATCTGGTCCAGCGCCACGCCGGCCGGCTTGACCCGGTTGGCGATGGCGGCCAGCGAATCGCCCTTCTTCACTTCATAGTCGCGCGGACGCTCGCGCTCTGCCGGCGCGGCCGGCCGCGCTGCTGGTTCGGACACTCTGACCGGCGGCCTGCTGGCGCTCACCGCCGGCGTCGGCACGCTGACCGGCTGAGCGACCTGCGGCGCCTGCGTCAGGCGCAGATCGGCGGGATCGAGCAGGAAGGTGTATTCACGCACCAGGTGCGAATTGCCGCTGGAGAGTTCCAGCAGCATGTCGATGAACGGTTCGTTGATCGGCTGCGTCGAGCTGACCTTGATGACCGAGCCGCTGCCGCGCGGTTCGACCGCGAAACGCAGCGACATCAGGGCCGGATTGAAGTCGATGTTGGCTTGCCGGAAGGCGGCCTGAGAGGCCAGCTTGGCGTTCAGCGCGCCGTCGTCGCCGCCGGCCGAGGTCACTTCGATCTCGGCGCGCAAGGGCTGGCCGAGCGCGGACAGTACCGTCAGCTTGCCAAGTCCGGCAGCGTCGGCGCCGGACATGAATACCAGCGCCGATGCCACGGCGGCGGAAAGCTGTTTCAGGTGACGGCCGATCCGCCGGGAGGAATCTTTTGAATGCATGTTGAATGACATAGATAGGCATTCCCGACGATGCCGGCGGCACCGACGCCTCCTCTATTTATCGTTGTGGCAGGAACTTTCAAAATATCATCAGGAACTTAGCCACGCAAGCGCAACGATCTTCTCAACAGATGTAAAACTCGCCAGCACGACCCGTGACGGCCCGGCTGGCGAGTTAGCGTTGCAAATTGGCAACGAAAAACCTGAAGGTTTCCGCGTTGCGCCGGCGTGTCAGTGCTCCAGCACGATGCGCAGCATGCGCCGCAGCGGCTCGGCGGCGCCCCACAGCAGCTGGTCGCCGACCGTGAACGCCGACAGATAGTCGTTGCCCATCTGCATCTTGCGCAGGCGTCCGACCGGAATCGTCAGCGTGCCGGTGACGGCAGCGGGAGTCAGGTCGCGCATCGAGGCCTCGCGGTTGTTCGGCACCACCTTGGCCCACTGGTTATTCGAGGCCAGGATGTCGCTGATTTCATCCAGCGGCACGTCCTTCTTCAGCTTGATGGTCAGCGCCTGCGAGTGGCAGCGCATCGCGCCGACGCGCACGCACAGGCCGTCGACGGCGATCGCCGCCGGCGCCGAGGCGCCAAACGCCTCGCCACGGCCGAGAATCTTGTTGGTTTCGGCGCCAGCCTTCCATTCCTCGCGCGAGACGCCGTTGCCGAGATCCTTGTCGATCCACGGGATCAGGTTGCCGGCCAGCGGCACGCCGAACTGCCGGGTTTCATCGGCCGAAAAACTGTGCTGCTTGGCCAGCACCTTGCGATCGATTTCCAGGATCGCCGAGGCCGGATCGTCCAGCAAACCCTTGACTTCGGCGTTGATGCTGCCGAACTGGGTCAGCAGTTCGCGCATGTGCTGGGCGCCGCCGCCGGACGCCGCCTGGTAGGTCATCGAGGTCATCCATTCGACCAGATCGTGCTGGAACAGGCCGGACAGCCCCATCAGCATGCACGACACCGTGCAGTTGCCGCCGATGTAGTTCTTGACGCCGCGCTTCAGCGCATCCTTGATCACGTTCAGGTTGACCGGATCGAGCACGATGATGGCATCGTCCTTCATGCGCAGCGTCGAGGCGGCGTCGATCCAGTAGCCGTTCCAGCCAGCGGCGCGCAGCTTCGGGAAGATTTCGGTGGTGTAGTCGCCGCCCTGGCAGCTGATGACGATGTCGCACTTCTTCAGTGATTCGACGTCGTTGCCATCCTGCAGCGTGGTTTCGTTGCGGGCGTCGGCCGGCGCCTTGCCGCCGGCGTTCGAGGTCGAGAAAAACACCGGCTCGATTTCGGCGAAATCGCCCTCCTCGCGCATGCGCTGCATCAGGACCGAACCGACCATGCCGCGCCAACCTACCAGACCAACCAGCTTCATCATGCTTCCTTCAATAATGGAAAACCGCTACCTGAAAATCCGGAACACCGCCGTGCCATCGCCGATTGCCTCGGGGAAATCATATACTCCCCAAGCATGCCGGCTATTACGGGCGGCAGTCCTCAGTTTTTAATGCATACTCCCTGATATTTTTAGCCGAGCGCCTTCAGCACGGCCGCGCCCATGTCGCGCGTGCCGACCCGAGTGGTGCCTTCCTCGTAAATGTCCGGAGTACGCAGGCCCTGCGCCAGCACCGACTTGACCGCCGCTTCGATGCGGTCGGCCTGCTCCGGCTTGTTCAGCGAATAGCGCAGCATCATCGCCGCCGACAGGATGGTCGCCAGCGGATTAGCCACGCCCTTGCCGGCGATGTCCGGCGCCGAACCGTGCGACGGTTCGTACAGCCCCTTGTTGTTGGCGTCCAGCGACGCCGACGGCAACATGCCGATCGAGCCGGTCAGCATCGCCGCGGCGTCCGACAGGATGTCGCCGAACATGTTGCCGGTGACGATCACGTCGAACTTCTTCGGCGCCCGCACCAGCTGCATCGCGGCATTGTCGACGTACATGTGATCGAGTTCGACGTCCGGATATTCCTTGTGCACGTCGGTGACGATGTCTTTCCAGAACTGGAAGGTTTCCAGCACGTTGGCCTTGTCCACCGAAGTCAGGCGCTTGCCGCGCTTCTGCGCCGCCTGGAAGGCGACGTGGGCGATGCGGCGGATTTCCGGCTCGGCATAGCGCATCGTGTCGAAACCTTCGCGCGTGCCCTTGAACGGGCCGTCCGGGCATTCGCGCACGCCGCGCGGCTGGCCGAAATAGATGTCGCCGGTCAGTTCGCGGATGATCAGGATGTCCAGGCCGGACACTACTTCCGGCTTCAGCGTCGAGGCGCCGGCCAGTTCCGGATACAGGATCGCCGGGCGCAGGTTGGCGAACAGGTTCAAGTTCTTGCGCAGGCCGAGGATCGCCTGCTCGGGCCGCAGCGCGCGCTCCAGGCTGTCGTACTTCCAGTCGCCGACTGCGCCGAACAGCACCGCGTCGGCCTCCAGCGCCAGCTTCAGCGTCGCCTCCGGCAGCGGATGGCCATGCGCCGCATAGCCGGCGCCGCCGACCGGCGCGGTTTCCATCTCGAAGTTTTCACCGAGCGCGTTCAGCACGGCCACCGCCTGCTCGATGATTTCAGGACCGATGCCGTCTCCCGGCAGAATTGCGATTTTCATTGGATGCGTATGGTTGGAGTTTGAAAATTTTCCGTTGTTCCAGCATGGAACGGTGGCCGCAGCGGCATTGCGGATAGTGGTTACTGGTGAACGACGCTGGATTCCGGCTTGCGCCGGAATGACGCCTGGTTGGGACAGACTACCGCTGCGCTCAACCACGTCCACAAACTTGAAACTTGTCGTTCTGGCGCAGGTGGGAATGCATGCATTCCCCCCAGTGTCGTTCGTGGTTACTCAACCAGTCCTTCTACGGGAGCTAACCTTGCCCGACCTTTGTTTCTGATTTGTTGGGGACAGAGTAATTCGCCGCGCTGCGGCGGCTCATAAACTCTGTCCCACAATTAAAAAAATACTCTGTCCCGCAATGGGTTAAATGGTATTCCCCAACCACGGGTACTGCGCCAGATGCCGTTCCTCGAACGCGCGGATCTTGTCCGCCTGGCGCAGCGTCAGGCCGATGTCGTCGAAGCCGTTCAGCAGACAGTATTTACGGAATTCGCCGATCTCGAACGGATAGCCGAAGCTGCCGTTGGCGCTGGCGACGGTCTGCTTTTCCAGGTCGATCACCAGCCGGAAGCCGGGGAAAGCCTTCACTTCGTCGAACAGGTGGTCGATCTGCGACTCGGTCAGCACGATCGGCAGCAGGCCGTTCTTGTAGCAGTTGTTGAAGAAGATGTCGGCGAAGCTCGGCGCGATCACGGCCTGAAAGCCATACTGCTGCAAGGCCCACGGCGCATGCTCGCGCGACGAGCCGCAGCCGAAATTCTTGCGCGCCAGCAAAATCGAGGCGCCCTGATAACGCGGCTGGTTCAGCACGAAATCCGGGTTCAGCGGGCGCTTGCCGTTGTCCATGCCCGGCTCGCCGTGGTCCAGATAGCGCCATTCGTCGAACAGATTGGGGCCGAAACCGGTACGGCGGATCGACTTCAGGAATTGCTTCGGAATGATGGCGTCGGTATCGACGTTGGCGCGATCCAGCGGCACCACCAGTCCATCGTGTACGGTAAATTTTTCCATGGTTTCCATTCAGGCGCCGGCCGCGCGGGCCGGCGCCGAAACTTGCTTGCTTCTGCTTACTTCTTGGCGGCGTTCTCGACCGCGGAACCAGCCTTCTGCACGTCCTTGCCGACGCCCTGCACGGTGTTGCAGGCATTCAGGACCGCCATCGCGAACATCAGAACCAGCAGCTTTTTCATGTTTTTCTCCCCAAGGAACAATCAGCGCAAAGCGCGCACATCGACGAAATGTCCGGCGATTCCGGCTGCCGCCGCCATCGCCGGACTGACCAGATGGGTACGGCCGCCGGCGCCCTGGCGTCCCTCGAAATTGCGGTTCGAGGTCGAGGCGCAGCGTTCGCCCGGCTCCAGCCGGTCGGCGTTCATCGCCAGGCACATCGAGCAGCCCGGCTCGCGCCATTCGAAACCGGCGTCGCGGAAAATCTTGTCCAGTCCTTCACGCTCGGCCTGCTCCTTGACCAGGCCGGAACCCGGCACCACCATCGCCAGCCTGACGTTGGAGGCGCGCTGGCGGCCACGCACCACGGCGGCGGCGGCGCGCAGATCCTCGATGCGCGAATTGGTGCAGGAACCGATGAACACCTTGTCGATGCGGATTTCCGAGATCGGCGTGTTCGGCTTCAGCGCCATGTAGTTCAGCGCGCGCTCCATGCCCTCGCGCTTGACCGTGTCCTTTTCCTTGTCCGGATCGGGCACGCGGCCATCGACCGGCACCACCATTTCCGGCGAGGTGCCCCAGGTCACCTGCGGGCGGATTTCGGCCGCGTTCAGCGTCACCACCATGTCGAACTTGGCGCCCGGATCGGAATGCAGCGTGCGCCAGTAAGTCAGCGCCCGGTCCCAGTGCGGTCCGACCGGCGAAAACGGCCGGCCCTTGATGTAGTTGATGGTGGTGTCGTCCACCGCGACCATGCCGGCGCGCGCGCCCGCTTCGATCGCCATGTTGCACACCGTCATGCGGCCTTCCATCGACAGCGCGCGGATCGCGCTGCCGGCGAATTCGATCGCATAGCCGGTGCCGCCAGCGGTGCCGATCCTGCCGATCACCGCCAGCACGATGTCCTTGGCGGTGACGCCGGCCGGAATCGCGCCGTCGACCTGCACCAGCATGGTCCGGGATTTCTTCGCCAGCAGCGTCTGCGTCGCCAGCACGTGCTCGACTTCGGAAGTGCCGATGCCGTGCGCCAGGCAGGCGAAGGCGCCATGCGTCGAGGTATGCGAATCGCCGCACACCACGGTCATGCCGGGCAGCGTCGCGCCCTGCTCCGGGCCGATCACGTGAACGATGCCCTGACGCTTGTCGTTCATGTTGAAATAGGTCAGGCCGTATTCCTTGGCGTTGGCGTCCAGCGTTTCGACCTGCAGCCGCGATACCGGATCGGCGATGCCGTGGGCGCGGTCGGTGGTCGGCACGTTGTGGTCGGCCACCACCAGATTGGCGGCGCGGCTCCACGGCTTGCGGCCGGCCAGCTTCAGCCCTTCGAAGGCTTGCGGGCTGGTGACTTCATGCAGTAAATGACGGTCGATGTAGAGAATCGCGGTGCCGTCTTCCTCGCTGTGCACCACGTGCGCGTCCCAGAGTTTTTCGTATAAGGTCTTCAACATGATCGATGGCGCGCCTGCGCCCTAGCCTTCAAGGTGGATTTTGATTATGCCATATTTGTGCATCGCAAAAGGGGCGCCTGCCCCTCTGCGACGGCGGCGGTTTCAGCGCGTCTTGCGCGCCTGCTCGTAGAGCGGCAGCACACGCTGCGAATAGGCGCCGAGATCGGCCATCCGCTCCTCGCGCGACGGATGGGTGGACAGGAACTTCATCGGTTCGCTGCCGCCGGCCTGTCCCATCTTCTGCCACAGCGTGACGGCGGCGCGCGGATCGTAGCCGGCGCGCGCCGCCAGTTCGACGCCGATGCGATCGGCCTCGGTTTCATGGGTGCGCGAATTCGGCAGGCCGACCAGCCCCATGTAGGCATACTGCGCGCCCTGCTGGCCGAGATCGCCGATGCCGAAAATCGCCGAACCGATCGAGATCAGGCTGCCGGCCACCATCTGCTCGGAAGCCCGCTCACGCGCATGTTCGCGCAGCGCATGGGCGATTTCGTGGCCCATCACCGCCGCCAGTTCGTCGTCGGACAGCTTGAGTTTTTCCAGGATGCCGGTATAGACGACGATCTTGCCGCCCGGCATGCACCAGGCATTGACCTCGGACGAGGTAATCACGTTGATTTCCCACTTCCACTGGCGCGCATCGGGCCGGAACGCGCCGGTCTGGGCGATCAGCCGGTCGGCCACCGCGCGCACCCGCTTCAGTTGCGCCGGGTCGCGGTTCAGCGTGCCCTTCTGGCGCTCGGCCGCCAGCACCTGCCCATATTCCTTGGTGGCAGTCTGATCGATCTGCTGCGCCGACACCGCCATCCGCTGCTCGCGGTCGATGCCGACCGCGCCGCCCTGGGTGGTCTGCACAGCCTGGCAGGACACCAGCGCCAGCGCGGTCGCCAGCAGCGCCGCGCGCTTCAGAATCGCCGTGATGCCTGGGTTCATTCGGTCCTCCCGGATGTCGTCGCCGCGCCGTCAGGAAGCGCGGCCGATCGCCGGCGTCGCCACCTGCACGTCGCCGCACTGGGCACGATGGCGCAGCGCGTGATCGATCAGCACCAGCGCCAGCACCGCCTCGGCGATCGGCGTGGCGCGGATGCCGACGCACGGATCATGGCGGCCGAAGGTTTCGACCACCGCCGGCGCGCCGGCCTTGTCGATCGAGCGGCGCGGCGTGCGGATGCTGGAAGTCGGCTTGATCGCCAGCGACACGGTGATGTCCTGCCCGGTCGAGATGCCGCCCAGCACGCCGCCGGCATGGTTCGAGGCGAAACCTTCCGGCGTCAGTTCATCGCCGTGCTCGGAACCCTTTTGCGCGATCGAGCGGAAGCCGGCGCCGATCTCGACGCCCTTGACCGCGTTGATGCCCATCATCGCATGCGCGATGTCGGCGTCCAGCCGGTCGTAGATCGGTTCTCCCCAGCCGGGCGGGACGTTTTCCGCCACCACCTCGATACGCGCGCCGCAGGAATCGCCGGCGCGGCGCAATTCATCCATATAGGCTTCCAGCTGCGCAATCATGCTGGCGTTGGCGGCGAAGAACGGATTGTCCGGCACGTGCTGCCAGCCCTCGAACGGAATCGCCAGTTCGCCCAACTGGCTCATGCAAGCGCGGAAGCCGATGCCGTGCCGCTCGTGCAGCCATTTGCGGGCAATCGCGCCGGCGCCGACCAGTGGCGCGGTCAGGCGCGCCGACGAACGGCCGCCGCCGCGCGGATCACGGATGCCGTATTTCTGCCAATAGGTATAGTCGGCGTGGCCGGGGCGGAAGGTTTCGGCGATGTTGCCGTAGTCCTTGCTGCGCTGGTCTTCGTTGCGGATCAGCAGCGCGATCGGCGTGCCGGTGGTCTTGCCTTCGTGGACGCCGGAAAGGATTTCAACCCGGTCCGGCTCCTGTCGCTGCGTCACGTGACGCGAGGTGCCGGGACGGCGGCGATCGAGTTCCGGCTGGATGTCGGCGGCCGACAATTCCATGCCGGGCGGACAGCCATCGACCACGCAGCCGATGGCCGGGCCGTGGGATTCGCCGAAAGTGGTGACGGTAAAGAGTTTGCCTAAGGAATTTCCGGACATGGATCAACGCGAACTGGGAAAATCGGGGCGGATGACAGCCTGCCAACGAAGCGCCGATTCTACCAGTCCGGCCAGCGCCCGCCTTGCCTGGCCAGCCCCACGCCAGCAGCGCCGGATACCAGCCATGCCATGGAACCAGCCACCGCCTCAGAATTCGTGCTCGCCGAGCGCCCGTGCGGCGCGCTGGCGGGCACCCTCCCAGGCTGCTTCGACGGTCGGGAAAATACCGGCAGGGATATAGGTTTCGGCAACTTCCGGCTCGCGCACCAACCGCACGTAGACCTGCGCCTCATAGGTGCCGTCGGGCTGTTCCGCCACCGCCATGCGGACAATGTGGCTGCCGCTTTTCAGAGTGCGCCCGCTGGTCTGGCCGTCCATCGTCAGGACGGGCGCCGGCCGCTCGGGTTCTGATGCGGAATCGGCTCCTGGTGCGGGGTCGGATCGCGCTGCGGAATCTCGGTCGGAACCGGATCGCCCTCGTACGGCTGGTCGTCCGGCGACGGCACGGGCGCCTTGTGCATGGGACCTCCTGGAACGGCTGCGGGAAAGACGGGGAGGACGAAAACGTCCGCCGTTTGCCATGGGACGCCGGGGGCGGCGAATAGTTCGGCCACAGAATCTCGACCGCGGCAGCGCGACGGCGAAAAAAAAGCCCGCTGACCTTGCGGTAGCGGGCTAAATCCAATTCTTGGAGGAATCGGAGGAGACAGGCGTACTTTACTGCGACGCAGCATATACCGCCAATTGACAGCAAGGATACGAGTTATTGATTTTGGAAATAACGAGCTTCTCCCTCCGCCTGATTAATCCATCCAGCCCGGCAACTCCCGCCTGCTCCTGCGACAGGACGGCGGATCGGACCGATAATGGTGCGGCCGGGCGCCGCCACATTTTCCCTGAAGCGCGCCGGCCTGATCCTGAAAGGAAATCCGATGCGCCTGTCCATCCTCTCCGATCTGCATCTCTCGGTCGCCGACATGGCGGCGCCGCAGCCCGATTGCGACGTCGTGATCCTGGCCGGCGACATCGCCCGGCCGCCACAGGCGGTCGCATGGGCGCGGCAGTTCGCCCAGCCGGTGATCTACGTTGCCGGCAACCACGAGTATTACGGCGGCAGCCTCGCCGGCACCCAAAAAAATCTGCGGGAATTGTGCGACGGCGCCGGCATTCATTTTCTGGAACAGGCCGAATGGCGGCTGAACGGCGTGCGCTTTCTCGGCTGCACACTCTGGACCGATTTCCGCCTGCCGCCGACCGAAACGGAGCGTGTCGAAGCGATGACGCAGGCGGCGCAATTCATCCGCGATTTCAGCCGCATCCGGCAGGACGACGAGCGCGAGGAAGTGTTCACCCCGGACGCCTCGCGCGCGCTGTTCGATCGCAGCGTCGCCTGGCTGGAACAGCGCTTCGCCGAACCGTTCGCCGGCCCGACGGTGGTGGTGACACACCACGCGCCGGCGCGCGGCAGCATCCACCCGCGCTTCGCCGATTCGCCGGTCAACCCGGCCTTCGTTTCCGACCTCGCGCCGCAACTGCTGCGCTGGCAGCCGCGCCTGTGGATACACGGCCACGTGCATGACAGCTGCGACTACCGCATCGGCGCCACCCGCGTGCTCGGTAATCCGCGCGGCTATGCGCGTACCGGCACGCCGGAAAATCCGCTGTTCGATCCGCAGCTGGTGGTCGAGATTTGAGAATGGCCGGAAAGCGAAACCCAGCACGGCTCAAGCCCACCCGTTGCGCACCTCGCCTACCTCTCGCCGCCCCAAGCCAGCCACGCGGAAAACCGGGCGACCATCTCACTTTCCTGCCGCTTCCAGAGTCCCATACGGCATCAACTGGTTCGATATATAGGGGAGTATGTTTGTTTTTACAAGAATTGGCGCCCGCCACAGCAGCACATGTTGGGGAGTATATGAAAATATCGTCCCGCCAATGACGTCTGCCCACGCGCGCCTGCAAGATTGCATGTCCATCAAAGCGAACTACACTGGGTGAATCATCATTCGTTCCGACCAGACGCCCACGGCGCCGGCCGGCATTGCCGTGGAGGACGTATGGAACTGCATATCGCATCGCATCATTGGGAACGCCGGCTGCCCGACTGGCCGGCGGCGGCGACCTCCGGCTTTCTGGCCGGCGCCGTGCTGATGGTACTGGAACTGCTGTGGACGGCGGCCAGCGCCGCCGGACCGTGGGCCACGCCACACCTGATCGCCGGCATCGTGATGGGGCCGGAAGTGCTGCAATCGACCACCTTCAGCTTGCCGGTGGTAGTGGCGGCGCTGGTCACGCACTATCTGCTCGGCATCGCCTTTGGCATGATTCTCGCGGCCATCGTCGCGCCGTTCCACCTCGATTCCAGCGGCGGGATGGCAGTACTGAGCGGCGCGCTGTTCGGGCTGGCGCTCTATCTGTTCAACTTCTACGGTATCGAGCGCGTCTTCCCGTGGTTCGCCGACATGCGCGGCTGGAGCACGCTGGCGGCGCACCTGCTGTTCGGCATCGTAGCCGCCGCCAGCTACCGAAAAATGTCACGCCCGCAAGGCGGGCGTTGAACCAGCCGGTAACGGTCTCGCGTCAGGCGCGGAAGTAGCGCCGCGCGCGGCCGCTGCCGGAATCCTTGACCGCGCCCGATTGCACCAGCGCCTTCAGCGCGAACGCCATGCGATTGCGCAGCTTGCCGACCTGAGCGCGAGTCGGCGTGAAACCCAGCCCGTTGACCGCAGCAGCCAGAATATCGGCACCGGACTTCGGCTGCTCGTCGATCAGGTTTTGCCAATAGTCGCCAGCCGTTGACGGCAACTGCCCGGCCTCCCCTGCCTCGACGCGGCGCCGCTTCGGCCCGCGCGTCTTGGCCGGCGTGCCGGCGGCCTTGCCATTGGTTTTCACGCCAGGCGCCACCTCACCGGCGCTGGACAGCTGCGCCAACGCCTGCTCCAGCGAGCTCACGCGCTCCATGTAGTACGCAGCCCCTTTTTTTGCATGAGCAATCTCCGCCTCAATCGCCAGTCGTGCGGTACGCAAATTCGACATAGTGAACTCCTAGTTGTTGGTATATGAATTCTATCCGCTCACTACATATCGTGCTGAATCAATCGATACATATTGAGTGTGAGGCGGCGACAACAATATCTGACAACAAGAGTTTGTTCAATTGATCCGATACCAGTTCCCCAAAAAAACAAAAGCCCCTGACGGGGCTTGTTCTGGCGGAGAGAGGGGGATTCGCCTACATGCCGCAGGCCGCGGTCCGGCTTGCAAGCCGGACCCTTCGAATCCCCCGCGCACGCATGCGTGCTTCTCTCCAAAAAAGAAAAGCCCCTGACGGGGCTTGTTCTGGCGGAGAGAGGGGGATTCGCCTACATGCCGCAGGCCGCGGTCCGGCTTGCAAGCCGGACCCTTCGAATCCCCCGCGCACGCATGCGTGCTTCTCTCCAAAAAAGAAAAGCCCCTGACGGGGCTTGTTCTGGCGGAGAGAGGGGGATTCGAACCCCCGATAGGCTATGAACCTATACACGCTTTCCAGGCGTGCGACTTAAACCACTCATCCATCTCTCCTGAATCGGTTCTTCGTTTTCACGAAGCCGCCGATTATAGCAAAAATTTTGCCGGGGACGGTGGTTTCGGCGGTTGGGTACGCATCCCGGCGCAGCCGGAACGCGGCGCGGTCCTAACGCGCCTGCTTCAGCTGCTCCAGGATGGCCGGGTTTTCCAGCGTCGACACGTCCTGCGTGATCTCCTGGTTGCGCGCCAGGGTGCGCAGCAAGCGCCGCATGATCTTGCCGGAACGGGTTTTCGGCAGGTTGTCGCCGAAGCGGATTTCCTTCGGCTTGGCGATCGGGCCGATTTCCTTGGCGACCCAGTTGCGCAGCTCCTGGGCGATCTGCCCGGCTTCGTCATCGGCTGGACGGCTGCGCTTCAGAACCACGAAGGCGCAGATCGATTCGCCGGTGGTGTCGTCCGGCTTGCCGACCACAGCGGCTTCCGCTACCAGCGGATTGGCAACCAGCGCCGATTCGATTTCCATCGTGCCCATGCGGTGGCCGGACACGTTCAGCACGTCGTCGATGCGGCCGGTGATGGTGAAATAGCCGGTCTTTTCGTTGCGTACCGCGCCGTCGCCGGCCAGGTAAGCGCCGCCCAGTTCGGCCGGGAAGTAGTTTTTCTTGAAACGTTCCGGATCATTCCAGATGGTGCGGATCATCGACGGCCATGGGCGCTTGACCACCAACATGCCCCCCTGGCCGTTCGGCACTTCGTGGCCGGCTTCATCGACGACGGCGATCTGTATGCCGGGCAGCGGCAGCGTGCAGGAACCAGGAACCATCGGCGTCGCGCCCGGCAGCGGGTTCATCATGTGGCCACCGGTTTCGGTCTGCCACCAGGTATCGACCACCGGGCAGCGCTCCTGGCCGACGTTCTTGTAATACCAGACCCAGGCTTCCGGGTTGATCGGCTCGCCGACCGATCCGAGAATGCGCAGCGAGGACAGGTCGTAGCTCTTCGGATGCACCTTGTCGTCGGCGGTGGCGGCCTTGATCAGCGAACGAATCGCCGTCGGCGCGGTGTAGAACACGCTGCACTTGTGGCGCGCGATCATGTCCCAGAACCGGCCGGCGTTCGGATACACCGGCACGCCTTCGAACACGATCTGGGTGGTGCCGACCGCCAGCGGCCCGTAGCAGACGTAGCTGTGGCCGGTGACCCAGCCGATGTCGGCGGTACACCAGAAAACGTCGGTCGGCTTGATGTCGAACGACCAGCGCATGCTTTGCGCAGCCCACATCAGGAAGCCGCCGGAAGAATGCTGCACGCCCTTCGGCGTACCGGTCGAGCCGGAGGTGTACAGGATGAACAGCGGATGCTCGGCGCTGACCCATTCCGGCTCGCATTCGGCACTCTGGCCGGCGGCCAGTTCGTGCATCCACAGGTCACGTCCGGCGACGACATCGATCTTGCTGCCGGTGCGCTGGTAGACGATGACGTTCTTCACCGTGTCGCAGCCGCCCATGTTGAGCGCCTCGTCGACGATCGCCTTCAGCGCCAGCTGCTTGCCGCCGCGCACCTGCTCGTCAGCGGTGACCACCGCGACCGCGCCGGCGTCGATGATGCGCTCCTGCAGCGACTTGGCGGAAAAGCCGCCGAACACCACCGAATGGGTGGCGCCGATGCGCGCGCAGGCCTGCATCGCCACCACGCCCTCGACCGACATCGGCATGTAGATGACGACACGGTCGCCCTTCTTGATGCCGAGCGATTTCAGACCGTTGGCGAAGCGGCAGACCTTGGCATGCAGTTCGCGGTAGGTGACCTTGGTAACCTTGGCGTCGTCGGTCTCGAAAATGATCGCGACCTTGTCGGCGTTGCCGTTCTGCAGGTTGACGTCGAGGCAGTTGTAGGAGACGTTCAGCAGCCCGTCCTCGAACCACTTGTAGAACGGCGCATTCGATTCATCCAGCACCTTGGTGAACGGGCGATGCCATTGCAGGTTCTTGCGCGCCAGGCCGGCCCAGAATCCTTCGTAATCGCGCCGCGCCTCGTCGCACAGCGCCTGGTAAGCCTCCATGCCGGATATGCTGGCCTGCTGCACCAGCTGCGGCGGTGGGGAAAATACACGGGTTTCCTGCATCAGGGATTCTGAATCAGCCATTGTCTCCGCTCCGAATCGATTGGTTAGTAGTAGTAGGAATAATCGGCATTCAACATAAGCATTTACACTTACTCAAGCCTTACATGCGGGCATTCAGGCAACAAGTCGGCCGAAAATCGCCGCTGCGCGCGGCAATCCGCAAAGTGCTATTGACATCTTGTTCTTAAAATACTAGCGCCCCCTGCCTGCGTCAAGAAAGCGCGGTCGCGCGCCTCCCGGCACCGCGTGTAAAATGCGGAACGATCCGAGCCGTGCCTGCCGTCGGCACTGCCTCATCCGGACGCCCCGCTCGCGCACGCTTCACTTCCCTTTTCTTTTTCGCCACATAACGCCATGACCGTCATCAAACAGGAAGACCTCGTCGAATCGGTAGCCGCCGCCCTGCAATACATCAGCTATTACCATCCGGTCGATTACATCCGCCACCTGGCGCGCGCCTACGAGAGCGAGCAGAGCCCGGCCGCCAAGGATGCGATCGCGCAGATCCTGACCAATTCGCGCATGTGCGCCGAAGGCCGGCGCCCGATCTGTCAGGATACCGGCATCGTCAACGTCTTCCTGAAGATCGGCATGGACGTGCGTTTCGAGGGCTTCACCGGTTCGATCATCGACGCCGTCAACGAAGGCGTGCGGCGCGGTTACCTGAATCCGGACAACACGCTGCGCGCGTCGATCGTGGCCGATCCGCTGTTCGAACGCAAGAATACCCGCGACAACACGCCGGCGGTGGTCCACATGGAAGTGGTGCCGGGCAATACCATCGACGTGCAGCTGGCCGCCAAGGGCGGCGGCTCCGAGAACAAATCCAAGTTCGTGATGCTCAACCCCTCCGATTCGCTGGTCGACTGGGTCATGAAGACCGTGCCGACCATGGGCGCCGGCTGGTGCCCTCCCGGCATGCTCGGCATCGGCATCGGCGGTACCGCCGAAAAAGCGATGCTGATGGCCAAGGAATCGCTGATGGAAGATATCGACATGTACGAGCTGAAGCAGCGCGGCCCGCAAAACAAGCTGGAAGAACTGCGGCTGGAACTGTACGAAAAGGTCAACGCGCTCGGCATCGGCGCCCAGGGTCTGGGCGGCCTGACCACCGTGCTCGACATCAAGATCCGCATGCACCCGACCCACGCCGCCTCCAAGCCGGTGGCGATGATCCCGAACTGCGCCGCCACCCGCCACGCGCACTTCGTGCTGGATGGCTCCGGCCCGGCCTACATCGATCCGCCGGCGCTGACCGAATGGCCGGACGTGCACTGGGTGCCGGACACGCAGAAATCCAAACGCGTCGATCTCGATACGCTGACGCAGGCCGAAGTCGCTTCCTGGAAACCGGGCCAGACCCTGCTGCTGAACGGCAAGATGCTGACCGGCCGCGACGCCGCGCACAAGCGCATCCAGGACATGCTGGCCAAGGGCGAAAAGCTGCCGGTGGATTTCACCAACCGCGTGATCTATTACGTCGGCCCGGTCGATCCGGTGCGCGATGAAGTGGTCGGTCCGGCCGGCCCCACCACCGCCACCCGCATGGATAAGTTCACCGACATGATGCTGGAAAAAACCGGCCTGATCGCAATGATCGGCAAGGCCGAGCGCGGCCCGGTCGCCATCGAATCGATCAAGAAGCACAAGTCGGCCTATCTGATGGCGGTCGGCGGCTCCGCCTATCTGGTATCGAAGGCGATCAAGAGCGCGCGCGTAGCCGGCTTCGAAGACCTCGGCATGGAAGCCATCTACGAGTTCGAAGTGCGCGACATGCCGGTCACGGTGGCGGTCGATGCCGCAGGCGTGTCGGTGCATGAAACCGGGCCGAAGGAATGGCAGAAGCGGATCGCCATCGCAGCACTGAACTAGGCGGCCAGACAGCCCCTGCCAATCACCGCGTCACACCGTTGACCACCCCGGACATTCCGGCAGCGCCGATGGGGCCGCAAGGCGCCATCGGCGTTTTTGATTCCGGCGTCGGCGGCCTGTCGGTGCTGCGCCATATCCGCGCCACCCTGCCGGACGAAGACCTGCTGTACTTCGCCGACTCCGGCTTCGCCCCCTACGGCGACAAGCCGGAAGCGCTGATCCTGGCGCGCTCGCTCGGCATCGCCGAATTCCTGCTGCAACGCGGCGCCAAGGCACTGGTGGTGGCCTGCAATACCGCCACCGCCGTCGCCATCGCGCCGCTGCGCCAGCGCTATCCCGGCTTGCCGCTGATCGGCGTCGAACCCGCCCTGAAACCGGCGGCGCAGCTGACACACAGCAGCACGGTCGGCGTACTGGCCACCAGCGCCACGCTGGCCAGCGCCAAGTTCCGGCTGCTGCACCAGCGCATCGCCGCCGATACCGGCATCCGTTTCCTGCTGCAGCCCTGCCCCGGGCTGGCCGACCAGATCGAAAAAGGGGAATTGCACTCCACCGCGACCGCCGCCCTGATCGAACGCTACGTGCTGCCACTGCTCGACAATGGCGCCGACACGCTGGTATTGGGCTGCACCCACTATCCGTTCGTGCGCTCATTGATCGACGACTGCCTGCGCCGGCATGGCCGGCCAGCGGTGCCGCTGCTGGATACCGGCGAGCCGGTGACACGCCAGCTGACCATGCTGTTACGGCAAGGCGGCCTGCAGCGCGCAGCGGAAGCCGCCGGCTCGGTGGACGGCTTCACCAGCGGCAGCACCGATGAACTGAGGGCGGCATTCGCCAACCTGCTGCAACTGGCGCCGCCGCAGGTGCGGATTCATCAGACCGGTCCGATGAACACCCCGGAGCGTCTTTTAACCGAAGGGAAGAATCGTCCGACAAGTACCGAAAAAGCAAAAAGCCCGGTCACATGAACCGGGCTTTTTGTCTGGAACTCTTGGGGTGGCTGATGGGACTCGAACCCACGACGACAGGAATCACAATCCTGGACTCTACCAACTGAGCTACAGCCACCAATGGTAAGCGCGCAATTATACAAATTTTGCGCAGCACTGGCAATCGCGATGCGATGTGGCCACGCCCCCCCGCCCGGCGCCGACTCCCCGCCGTCAAGGCGCCGGTTTCAGCGACAGCATCCGCTCGACATAGCGGGCGATCAGGTCCACCTCCAGATTCACGCGGTGGCCGGCACGCAACTGCTTCAGCGTGGTGACTTCGGTGGTATGCGGGATCAGATTGATCGAAAAGCGGCAGGCGTCTGCCATATCGGTGACGGCATTGACCGTCAGCGAGACGCCGTTGACCACGATCGAGCCCTTGAACGCCAGGTATTTGCCCAGTTCGGCCGGTGCATCGATGACCAGTTCCATCGATTCGCCGACCGGCGCGAAGCTGACCACCGTGCCGAGGCCATCGACATGACCGGATACCAGATGGCCGCCCAGGCGGTCAGCCAGGGTCAGCGCCTTTTCCAGATTGACTTCCCCGGTGCCATCGAGACCGACCGTGCGGCTCAGGCTCTCGCGCGAGACATCGACGGTGAAACCGGCCTCTGTCCTGGCGACTACGGTCATGCAGGCGCCATTGATCGCGATCGAATCTCCGAGCGCGACGTCGGCCAATGGCAGGTCGCCGGCATCGACGGTCAGGCGGACGCCGGCATCGCTGCCGCTGCCCAGGGGCTGGACTGCCGTGATCTTGCCGATCGCGGCGACGATTCCTGTAAACATGGTGAATCCGTGGGGTTAGATGAAGCGCGCAAGGATACGCAAATCCGCGCCGATCCGCTCGACCGCGTGAAACCGCAGGCGGGTACCATCTTCGATCCGCGCCGGTGCCGGCAATTCGAACATGCCGAAACCAGCGCCCAGCAATTGCGGCGCCAGATACATCAGCAGTTCATCGACGCAACCCTCGCGGATCAGCGAACCATTCAGCTTGGCACCCGCCTCCACGTGCAGTTCGTTGATGCCGCGCCGACCGAGTTCCTGCATCAACAGCGGCAGATCGACCTTGCCGTGCGGATTGGGCAAATGGATGACTTCGGCGCCACGTTCGCGCAGCATTGCCTCCTTTTCGGCATCGCGCACGGCAGCGGCAATCCAGGTGCCTCCGCCGGCCAGCACGCGCGCATCCGCCTCGATCGCCAGCCGGCTGTCGACCACGATGCGGCGCGGCTGTCGTGGCGTTGCCACCGCACGCACGGTCAGTTGCGGATCATCCTGTTTGACCGTGCCGATGCCGGACAGGATCGCGCAGGCGCGGGCGCGCCAGCGGTGGCCGTCGTCGCGCGCCTGCTGCGAGGTGATCCATTGGCTCTGACCATCCGGCAAGGCGGTCTTGCCATCCAGACTGGCGGCGGTCTTCATGCGCACCCACGGCTGGCCGCGCTGCATACGCGAAAAAAAACCGATGTTCAGTTCGCGCGCCTGTTCGGTCAGCGCCCCGCATTCGACCTCGATGCCGGCATCGCGCAGGCGTGCCAAGCCCTGGCCGGCCACCTGCGGATTGGGATCTTCGACGGCGGCGACCACGCGCGCCACGCCGCTGCCGATCAGCGCATCGCAGCACGGCGGCGTGCGGCCGAAATGGCTGCACGGCTCCAGCGTCACATAGGCGGTGGCGCCGCGCACGTCATGTCCCTGGGAGGCGGCATCGGCCAGTGCTTCGATCTCGGCGTGATTGCCGCCGGGTGGCTGGGTCCAGCCCTGCCCCAGCAGCCGGCCATCCTTGACGATCACGGCGCCGACCGCCGGGTTGGGAGTGGTCCGCCCGACTGCGCGGCCGGCGAGTTCGAGCGCTTGCGAAAGGTAGGCGAGGTCCTGATCCGAAATCATGAAAATATGCCGAAAACCAACCCCAGCGGCTGGCGAGAGCCGGATGATGCCACTGCAGGCGAATTTGTCCGAATGCTAGTGCCCGCCCCAGCAATCGGTGGCGGAGGCGCTACCGCTGACGCTGCGCTTGCCGGTTTCGTCGAGAGTGAAGGTGCCGCACTTGTCGGCGGTACCGGTCGGCGTCGCCACCAGTTCGAAGCCGGTCGCCGTGGTTTTTCCCTGCGTCAGGCTGAGATTGTATTTGGCCGCGCCGGATCGCGGCGACTGCCCGTATCCCGCCGTCTGCAGATCGGCCGTGGCAATTCCGGCATAGGTATTGTTGATCGTATAACTGCGCTGCAGCCAGTTGGCCGCTTCCAGCATCGTGGCGACCGCCTCGGCGCGGTTGCTGCGCCGCACCGATTCAAGATAGCTCGGCACCGCCACCGACGCCAGGATCGCGATGATGGCCACCACCACCATCACCTCGATCAGCGTAAAGCCGTATGACGCGCGCCGCCGGGAACGAAATGGGGAATTTTTCATAAGCACTCTATTTGAGGATCAGTTGATGCCAGGTACGGAACGGCTGCACACCCGTCTTCAGGCCGATTTCCTGCGGGCTGCCGCCATCCAGCCGGTTGCTCAGGCCCACCCGCTGGCCGGGCTTGATGCTGACCCAGGTCGGATTCGCCACCGTGCCGGCAATCGTAACGGAACTGAGCCCGTTATAGACCACACCATCGATCGTGAATACGGTATTGGTGGCGGCGCCGCCGGTCAGATACCCGACTGCCATCAATTGCGACACGCCGCCGCCCGCGCACAGATCGCTGGTCGGCGCCAGCGTGGTGGCGATGATGAGTTGGTTGTCGATCACGGTCAAGTCACCGATGACCCGCTCCCCGGTCAGCAGCGACAGATCGATGTACCAGCCGCGCTTGGTGTCCCAATCGACCGGATTGTTGCTCAGCTTGCGACCACCGGTGGCGTTGGTCAGCGTCTGCTTGACCAGTTGTGCGCGCCCGCTTACCTTGCCGGCGCCCGGCTTGTCCCAGATGCCGTAGATGCTTTGCACGTCGGCATTCGCCTTGTCGTCGGTATCGATGAACTTGCCAGTGGCTACCGTGATCAGATAGCCGCCCAGCGGATGGGCGGCGATCGCTGGCCGCTTCACCATCGGCTGCACCTTGTTGTCGGCATTCACCGCCGAGAACAGGTTGGTGGCCGTCCAGCTCGCTGAAGTGGTGCTGTCGAAATCGAATTTCCACAGATTCCCCTTCATGTCGCCGGCATAGGCGCCGACCAGTTCACGCTGCGCATTGAACAGCAATGCCGGCGCCGACAGGCCGTTGCGGTTGGTGGTATCGGTGCCGGTCAGTTCGATGCTGCGAATCAGCGCACCGGTCGACAGATTCAGTACGTACAGCACCGCCTTGCCGTTGGCGCTGTCATAGCCATTGCCAAAAATCGCCGCCCAGGTGCCGTTGCGCAGGCGCACCGTCGTCACCTGGCCCATCACCCGGCCCAGATCGGCCAGATCGCCGCTGCCCTTCTCCCACATCACCTTGCTGGCGGCCAGGCTGTCCGGATCGGTGACATTGATGGCGAACACGCTGGCGCCGCCAGCGCCGGTCGAGCCGAGCATGATGGTTTTCCAGCCGCCGCTCAGATAGGCATCCCCTTCGGTGGCGGAGCCGTCGACATAGTAGTTGTGGCCGTAGTCCGGACTCGACAGGCTGATCAGCGTCGGATACAGCGCGTTCGGCACATAGGCGAATTTCTCGACACCGGTATTGGCATTGAAGGCGTGCAGCATGCCGTCGTTGGCGCCGACGTAGATCATCGGCGTCCGGCTCGATTTTCCGGTCACGAAATTGGTGTAGGTCGAACCACCACCGCTGGCCTCCGGCAGCACGCGGTAACCGAAATCCGATTTCTTCACATACAGCGGCGCGGAATTGACGATGTCGCCCAACTTGCTGGCACGGTAGCGGTAGGTGCCGGGGCCGCCGCCGAATTCGGTTTCCTCGTTGCTCTTGTTGCCACGCAGATAATCCAGTACGTCGGACGAGGTCAGAGCGCTTTTCTGCGCAGCCGTCAGGCTATCCCAGACGAAATTGGCGCCCGCCGAGGTATCCGGATTCCAGGTGGCGATATTGCGTGATGCCGGTGCCGGAATCAGGTCGGCGGCATCCCATTGGGTGTCGCCGACAGTTCCTTCGGAATCCAGATCGTAGGCCCGCAGATGGCCGATCCACTTGCCCGATTCAAAACTCGGCACATAGAAATAGCTGTCGCCGTCCACCACACTGCCGGTAACCGCGCCGGAAGCGCCGGCGCCGGCCTGGATAGAAATATCCTTCAGCACCGCGCTCAAACCAGCCTGCAGCGCCACCGGATTCTTGGCGCTGAAATAGCGGCCCTTGCCGACTACTGCCGCGTGCCACAAGTCATCAATCGCGGTCGGATTATCGGCAACCGCCTTCGGCCAGCTGGTCGGATCGACGTCCGAATAGGGAATGGTGCCGTCGGCACCGAGACCGATCGTGAACGTGGTCATGTGTTGCCAGGTGGCGATATCACGGGTATTGGTCGGCCGGATATTGTTGCCGAGATCCGTGCGCAAGTCGGTCTTGTAGTAATAGTCGGCAATATCCGCCAGCGACGAACTGGAGGAGAAGCTGCCTGCCCCGCCGTTCCAGTATCCGTCGGTCGACATGATGTGATAGCTGGGGCGGCAGCTGGTCAGATTGGACGATGCCGCGCTCTCGCGATACGGGTCGTTGTTCTTGTAGTCGAATTTCGAAAGCGAACCGTCATACAGTTTGCCAACCCGGTCCATCTGCTCCCGTAGCGGCGTGCCGCCGTTCGGGTTGATCGCATACAGTTTGGTATAGAAATTCTGCTTCTGCGTCGTATCGAAGTCGCGGATCGTCAGCCAGCCGGCATCATCGCTGACCGAGGAGTTGCTGTTGGTCGACCCCGGCTTGTTGATCGCATTGAAACCAACCCGGAACTTGGACGGATTCACCGGCGTGACGATCGGATCGATCGGCGAAAACGCCAGACCGATCGAAGTCTTGGTCATCAGGATGCGGGTGCGGTAGTAACTGAACCAGTTGGCGAAATTCTGCAATTCCTGCGCATAGGTGCAGGTCGAGCCGGTTCCACAATCGGTTCGGGAAGCCGCTTTCGGATAAGTTTTTCCAGAGACAATATCCACCCGGACATAGTTCGCATCAGTGTCCTGGCCGGTACTTCCGCTTGGCGTCCCGCTCCCCTTCCAAGTGTAATAGAAAGCATAGCGCGCGACTTCCTTGTCGTAGGTTTTCTTTTTGTTGCCGCTACCGCTGGTCGTCACCTTTTCGTAGCAACCAGCATAGTCGCTGGTCGCCGAAAAATCCGATGCCTTATACAAGGGAAGGGTTACTGTTACCGGGGTCAGGTTTTCGACGAAGCAAGTCTTGCTGAGATCGACCTTCGATGTAGTTCCGCTAGAGGTGGGATAAGGGTCGATACGCGCAGCCGAAGGACTGCTGTTACCCATGCTCACGCCTTTATAGTCAACGCCAGGCGTATAGGTGGTTTCGGGATTGTAGTAAATCTGGTTATACGCGCTGGAATAGAACGCACGCTGAGTTTTAGCGCTATTGAACTGGGCAAGGGCATCGGCACCGGTTACCGTATCCCATAACATACTGCCCGAATTATCGAGCGTGAACATGATGTTCGGCTTCGGCGGCTGCGCCAGAAACAGCGGCGTCTGCGACACCGCCGCCATCACCACGCCAGCCTGCAGCAACAGCAGCCAGCCCAGGCAGCGCGGCAGCAACCGGCCTGCGCCATTGGATTTGCCTCGGATCATTCGGGCCATGATTCGTCCTCCGCCGCTCTCGGCTCAATGGAACTCAATGGAATCTCAGATAGCTCTGCAGCAGCACGACCGCGTTTTCCGTGCCGCCGACACCGCGGGCGGTGACGCGATAGGCCTGCAGGCTTTCATCCTTTTTGGTTTCGGTCGGGTCCAGTTCGAGGCTGTCGGCGACGTCCTCGACCATGCAGCGCGGTTCCGCCGCCAGGCCATCGACGGCCTCTCCATCCGCGTTCGACGGACGCGGCACGGCGACCGAAACGGTGCTGCCGTCGGCCCAGTTGGCCGCCACATCCCATAGATTCGGCGTCGCCGGCGCCTGCTTGGTCGGCGCGGTCCCGCCAGCCGGCACCACGCCCTGCAAGGCGTTCTCGCAATAGCGCAAACCCGCTTCGGCGGCCTGAAACGCCAGTTGCTGGTTGTGCAGGTTGCCCGCCATCTTTTCTCCCAGCGTCACGTTGCGAATCGCGGTGACGCCGAGGATCAGCATCATCACCAGGAAAATCAGCACCACCGGCAAGGCCACCCCGGCTTCGGCGCTGACGGGCTGGCGCGGCAGATCGATTGCTTGCTTCATTGCGGGGCCTTTCAGTAAACCAGGCTGGGGCCGGTGTTGTTGCGCAGCGCAAACACCTTGGTGTAGGCGCGGCGCAGCCTGCCGTCGCTGCCGGTTTGCGCTGTACCAGCGCAATCGACGTAGCCGCGCATGTCGCCGACCACGTTGTTCGGGCTGGCGACCAGCAGGCAGACCTGCACACTGACCACCTGATCCCAGTTCTTGCGGTTGTTGCCGCCGACCGGCAGCGCCTCCACTTCGGTCGCATCGAGGTATCTGTCCGGCGCGAAATCGCCGTCGGTATCGACGCCATAGGTCAGCACCATGTCCTCGACGTTGTCGAGCACCGGCTGCGACACGGTGTTGCCGTTGCCGTTGCAGTACAGCGACGGCGAAGTGGCGCCGCTCTTGGTGTAGAGGAAAAAGCTGTTGACCGCGATGCCGAGGGCCGGCGAACTCAGGCCGACGTTCTGGCCGTTGCAGTCGGCGCCGGCGCCGGTGCTGCTGTCATAGACATCCTCGACCCGGTAGCTGGCCTGGAAGGCCGGCTTGCCGGTGCCGGTGGCGCAGTTGAAATCCGGCGTGCCGGCGACCGGACTGGCAAAACCGTTGTCGCAACCCTTCAGCGCCTGGCCGGAGAAGTCGGTCTTGGTACTGGAAACGACGTTGCCGAAGCCAGCCTGGGTCAGGCTGCGGCCGATCAGCGCCAGCGCATAACCGGCATCTTCCTGCAGCCGCGCGCTGTCGTCGTTCAGGCGAAAGCTGCTCTTGCTGTTGACGAACAGCGTGGTCACGAACAGCACCAGCAAGAGGCCGATCACCATCGAGATCATCAGCTCGACCAGGGTCAGGCCACATTGCCGGCCGGCGCGGGCAACAACTCTGGAGAAGGACAGGATTTTCATGGCAGGAACACCGTGCGGAAGCAGCGCACGTCCTTGTCGGCATCGCCGAGCGCGGCGGCGCGGCAGTTCGGGTCGAGCGCATCGGTGGCCGCCGCCGGCTTGTTCGGCTCCTTGAAATACACGGTGACGGTGAAGCCATCGGTGACGTTGCCGCTGATCTCGCCCCAGCCACCGGCCAGCATCCGCGCCAGTGCTTGGCGCCAGCGGAAGATGTCGAGCGCGGCGACATCGGCGGCGCTGCAGCCGGTGGCGCAATCGGTCTTGCCGGGCTCGGTATTGCTGCCGTAGTCGCCGGTATCGCTGACGTAGTTGCCGGCCCTGCTGCCGACCAGATTGGCGCGCATGCGGTCGGCGATGTCGGCGCTGTACTGGCTGGCCAGCGAACGGAACTGCGCCACCTTCTGATAACGCAGCGAGGCCATTTGCAGGCCGGCGAAGCCGAGCAGCGCGAACGAGGCGATCACCAGCGCCACCAGTGCCTCGACCAGGCCAACCCCGGCCTGCCGGCGGCGGCTGCGCGCCGGCGCGCCAGGAATGAAACGGAATGGATGAATGGACATGGCGATTCCGGGATCAGGTGGGGCAGGTCACCGCGTCGGGAATGACGCGGATGCGGCCGGCGCGGGTAATGCAGACCGTTCGGTCGAACTTGCCGTCATAGCTGAAGATCAGCCGGGCACCGGCCACCGTGCCGGTCGGAGCGCCGGAGCCGATGAAGGTGATCGCGCGCAGCGAAGTCGGCTTGGCGGCCGCGTAGATCTTGTTCGGCAGCGCGCCCTGGCGCAGCAGCACCTGATTGTCCGGGTCCAACACGATCCAGCCTGAACCCCAGTCGCTGCTGTCGTAATCGCCACTGCTGGAAGTGCTGCAGGCGTCCGAATCGGTCTCCGCCTTGACGCTGCGGCAGATCTTGACCGGGCGGCCGCGCTTGATCGCCTCGGAACGGGCGAAGTTGGCGGCGGCGATGAATTCATTGACGCTGGCGCTCAGCCGCTGCTCGACGATCATGTCGTGCATCGCCGGCACGCCGATCACCAGCAGGATGCCGGCGATCACCAGCGTGATCATCAGCTCGATCAGCGTAAAGCCTTGTTTCAGGTAGTTCCCCATGGGTGCCCATCGCAAACGGTTTCTCGCATGCAAAGTGTAGGGGATTTGGCGACAAGAAAGATGCCGCTGGTCAAGCGAAACCGACCGGTCGTCGGCGCCGGCGTCTGGATCGCTATTTGGACGACGGCCGCTGTTCCTGATCGATTTCGGCGACCGCGTCCTGGAATTCGGTGACGTCCTCGAAGCTCTTGTAGACCGAGGCGAAGCGGATGTAGGCGATCTTGTCGAGCCGTTTCAGTTCGCGCATCACCAGTTCACCGACCTGGCCGGACAGCACTTCGCGCTGGCCGCTGGAGAGCAGCCTTTCCTCGATGTGGGCGATCGCGGCATCCACCGCTTCCGCCGACACCGGCCGCTTGCGCAGCGCCAGCATCAGGCTGGCGCGCAGCTTGGCGGCATCGAATTCGGTGCGGCTGCCATTTTTCTTGACGATCACCGGCAGCACCAGCTCGACCCGCTCGTAGGTGGTGAAACGCTTGTCGCAGGCATTGCAGCGGCGCCGGCGGCGAATGCTGTCCCCCTCTTCCGAGACGCGGGTATCAAGGACCTGGGTATCGTCGTGGTGGCAGAACGGGCATTTCATGATGTCGGGGCGGATGGGGATTGCCGGGAACTGGCGGCGGGAATGGTGGAGGGGTAACGGTTATCGTGGCGAATTATCACAGATACTCCCTGACATGCACGGCTGCACCGGGCATGGGCTGGTCGTTTTAACCACATACTCCCCATTGTTGTTCCCGCACAGGCGGGAACGACAGGCGAGGAGTGAAGCGATCGGATCGCACTCGGCATTCACCCCTCAGCGTCCAGCCCCCTCAACCGTAAACCGGAAACGCATCCGTCAGCTGCTTGACTTCCGCCTTCACGCGCTCGATGGTGGCGGCGTCGTGCGGGTTGTCGAGCACGTCGGCGATCAGGTTGCCGACCCTGGTGGCCTGCTCTTCCTTGAAACCGCGCGTGGTCATCGCCGGGCTGCCGAGGCGGATACCGCTGGTGACGAACGGCTTTTCCGGGTCGTTCGGGATGGCGTTCTTGTTGGTGGTGATATGGGCGCTGCCGAGGATCGCTTCGGCTTCCTTGCCGGTGATTTTCTTGGCGCGCAGATCGACCAGCATCACGTGGCTTTCGGTGCGGCCGGAGACGATGCGCAGGCCGCGCGCGATCAGCGCCTGCGCCAGCGCGGCGGCGTTCTTCGCCACCTGCTGCTGGTAGGCCTTGAATTCCGGACTCAGCGCTTCCTGGAAGGCGACTGCCTTGGCGGCCACCACGTGCATCAGCGGACCACCCTGGATGCCGGGGAAGATCGCCGAATTGATGGCCTTTTCATGCTCGGCCTTCATCAGGATCACGCCGCCGCGCGGACCGCGCAGCGACTTGTGGGTAGTGGTGGTGACGAAATCGGCGTGCGGCACCGGGTTCGGATACACGCCGGCGGCGATCAGGCCGGCGTAGTGCGCCATGTCGACCATGAAGTAAGCGCCAACGTCCTTGGCGACCTTGGCGAAGCGCTCGAAATCGATCTTCAGCGCATAGGCGGAGGCGCCGGCGATGATCAGCTTCGGCTTCTTTTCGTGTGCCAGCCTTTCCATCGCTTCGTAATCGATTTCTTCCTTGTCGTTCAGACCGTAGGACACCACGTTGAACCACTTGCCGGACATGTTCAGCGCCATGCCGTGGGTCAGGTGGCCGCCTTCGGCCAGCGACATGCCCATGATGGTGTCGCCCGGCTTCAGCATCGCGAAGAACACGCCCTGGTTGGCCTGCGAGCCGGAGTTCGGCTGCACGTTGGCGGCGTCGGCGCCGAACAGTTTCTTGACGCGGTCGATCGCCAGCTGCTCGGCGACATCGACGAATTCGCAGCCGCCGTAATAGCGCTTGCCCGGATAGCCTTCGGCGTACTTGTTGGTCAGCTGCGAGCCCTGCGCCTGCATCACGGCCGGCGAGCAGTAGTTTTCCGAGGCGATCAGCTCGATGTGATCCTGCTGGCGCTGGTTTTCATTCTGGATCGCGGCCCACAGTTCGGGGTCGACGTTGGCGAGGGTTTGGTCTTTGCTAAACATGAACGAGTACTCCAGTCGATAGAGGGAATCCGAATCGAATGAGGGCCGAAAAAACGAGGGAATGCGGGCAGCCTCAAGCGTTTTACCATCTTGGCTACCCAGGCGCACGGCTCTTTGAAATCTCACGCTTCCCGGTGGGAACCCACCTTTTCCGGGCGCGGCGGCCCGGATTTTCGCCAGTCACGTGAGACGGAATGGTGGCGGAATTCTAGACGAAGGGGCGGTTTTCGGCAAGGCGAGTGGCAAAGCCGGGCGGGGAAACGGTGCGCTGCCTCCCCGCCGGCGGAGAGGCAGCGCACCGGAGTGTTCAGGTGGCCAGCGAATCCTTGCCGTGCAGCACCGCGCGGACGATGCCGGCGCGGATCACGAAGTCGCCGAAGTGCTCGCCGGGATTGCGCTCGCCGGCGAAGCGGCCGAACAGGCTGTCGAGTTCTTCCAGGATGCGCGCTTCGCCGATGTTTTCCAGATACAGCCGGTTGATGCGCTGGCCATGCCAGCCGCCGCCCAGATACATGTTGTACTTGCCGGGCGCGCGGCCGGTGAAGGCGATTTCAGCGACGTACGGCCGGGCGCAGCCGTTCGGGCAACCGGTCATGCGCAGCGTGATCGGCTCGTCGGCCAGGCCGTGGCCTGCCAGCAGCGCATCGACCTTGTCGATCAGTTGCGGCAGGTAGCGTTCGCTTTCGGCCATCGCCAGTCCGCAGGTCGGCAGGCCGACGCAGGACATCGAATTCAGGCGCAGCGCGCTGCCCTGGTTGGCGGCGTCGAGGCCGTGGCTGCGCAGCAGCGCCTCGATCTTGCGCTTGTCGCGCGCGGCGACGTTGGCGATCACCAGATTCTGGTTCGGCGTGACGCGGAATTCGCCGCGATGGGCGCGGGCGACATCCTGCAAGGCGCTCATCAGCCGGCGTGGGCCGACATCGGCGATGCGGCCATTCTCGATGAACAGCGTGTAGTGCCAGTCGCCGTTGGAACCACGCACCCAGCCATAGGAATCGCCGTTGCTCTCAAAGGCGAACGGGCGCGGCGCTTCCAGCGCGAAACCGAGGCGCCGCGCCAGCTCGGCGCGGAACCAGTCGACGCCCTTGTCGTCGATGGTGTACTTGAAACGGGCACGGGCACGGGTCACGCGGTTGCCGTAGTCGCGCTGGATTTCCACCACCGCCAGCGCCACTTCCGGCAGCTTTTCCTTCGGGAAGTAGCCGACCACGTCGCCCAGGCGCGGATAGGTTTCCGGCGCGCGGTCGGTGCGGCCCATGCCGCCGCCGACGGTCAGGTTGAAGCCGGCCAGCGTTTCGCCGTCGGCGATGGCGATCAGGCCGGCATCCTGCGTATAGACGTCGATGTCGTTGGACGGCGGAATCGCGAAACCGAACTTGAACTTGCGCGGCAGATAGGTCGGCCCGTACATCGGTTCTTCCGGTTCCGACGACGCCACCTTTTCGCCATCCAGCCAGATCTCGTGATAGGCGCGGTGGCGCGGGATCACCTGGTCCGAGGTGGCGCGCGCCAGTTCGTAGACTTCGCGGTGCAGCGCCGACAGTTGCGGATTCACCGAGGACATGATGCCGCGCGTGTCGTCGCCGCAGGCGGCGATGGTGTCCAGCAGCGCTTCGTGCAGGCCCTGGATGGTCGGCTTCAGGTTGTTCTTGAGCACGCCGTGGAACTGGAAGGTCTGGCGCGTCGTCAGGCGCAGGCTCGGGCTGCCGTAGGCCAGCGCCAGCTCGGACAGCTTCAGCCATTGCGCCGGCGTGCAGACGCCGCCGGCCAGCCGCACGCGGATCATGAACTGGTAGGCCGGCTCCAGCTTCTGGCGGCGGCGCTCGTCGCGCAAATCACGATCATCCTGCTGATAGATGCCGTGAAACTTCATCAGCTTGGTATCCGTCTCGGTGACGGCGCCGGTGATCGGGTCCAGCAGGCTGGCGGCGATGGTGCCGCGCAGGTAGTTGCTGGCCGCCTTCATACGCTCGTCGGCCGAGAGCTTTTCCAGCGGCTGCGAGAGGTCGGCGCTGCGGTCGATTTCTGTAGTGGGGTTTTCCATGCGGATCGGTTCTTTCAGTACACGTCTTTCTGATAGCGTCCGGCCGCCTGCAATTCGCGCAGGAAGTCGGCCGCGTCTTCTGCGCCGCGCCCACGGCCGGCGGCAATCACCGACAGCAACGCGGCGTTGACGTCATGCGCCATGCCGTTGGCGTCGCCGCAGACGTACAGATGGGCGCCGTCGGCGATCCAGCGGTACAGTTCCTCGCCCTGCTGCAGCAGCTTGTGCTGGACGTACAGCTTTTCGCTCTGGTCGCGCGAGAAGGCGACATCGGCGCGCGTCAGCAGGCCGGCGCGCAACCATTCCTGCCATTCGGCCTGATACAGGAAATCGGTGCGGAAGTTGCGCTCGCCGAAGAACAGCCAGCTGCGTCCCTGCTCGCCGCGCGCCTCGCGCTGCTGCAGGAAGGCGCGGTACGGCGCGACGCCGGTGCCGGCACCGATCATCACGATAGGCGTGGCGGCGTCGGCCGGCAGCCGGAAATGTTCGTTCTGCTGCACGTAGACCGGCACGCTGTCGCCGACCTCCAGCCGTTCGGCCAGGTGCAGCGAAGCGACGCCGAGGCGCTCGCGCTGCTGCAGTTGATAGCGCAGCGGCGCCACGCACAGATGCACTTCGCCCGGCACCAGTTCGGCGCTGGAAGCGATCGAATACAGCCGCGGCTGCAACCCGCGCAAGGCCGGCAGCAGCGCCGCCGGGGCGATGCCGGAGGCCGGATAGGCGCGCACCAGATCGGCGATGTGGTTCTCGCGCATGAAGGCCGCCAGTTCCGAGCGCGGCATTGCCGCCACCCGTTCGGCCAGCGCGCCGGCGCCGGACAGTGCCGCCCATTGCTCGATGAAGCGCGGCGTCAGCGCGCTGATTTCATATTCACCGCGCAGCGCCGCGCCGATGGTCGTCTCGCCGTGGCGCCCGGCCACGGTTTCCGAACCGGACCAGCCGAACAATTGCAGCAGCTCCTCGGCCAGCGCCGGATCGTTCTGCGGCAGCACGCCAAGCGCGTCGCCGGGCGCGTAATCGAGGCCGGAACCTTCCAGCTCCAGTTCGATGTGGCGCGTGTCCTTGCTGGAACCGCGCCCGGTCAGCCGGATGTTGGCGCTGATCTGCGCCGGAAACGGCCGCTGCTTGCCATACGCCTGCTGCGCCGGTGCCAGCACGGCGGCCGGCAGCGCGCCGTCATGCGGCACGGCGCCGGCACTGGCACCACCCTGCGCCTGCAGGCTGGCCAGCAATGTCTCGAACCAGCGGCCGGCGTCGGCTTCGTATTCAACATCGCAGTCGATGCGCTCGCACAGGCGCTGCGCGCCCAATTGTTCCAGCCGCGCATCGAGCCGCTTGCCGGCCTCGCAAAAGAATTCATAGGTCGAGTCGCCCAGCGCCAGCACCGCGAAGCGCAGCTGCGGCAGTTGCGGCGCGCGCCGGCCATCGAGGAATTCGTAGAACGGCAGCGCCGGCTCGGCCGGTTCGCCCTCTCCATGCGTGCTGGCGACGAACAGCAGCGTGGTTTCATCCTTCAGTTCACGCGTCTTGTAGTGCGCCACGTCCTCGGCGCTGGCCGGCAGGCCGGCGGCCTGGGCGCGCGCCGCCAGATCGCGCGCCAGCGCGGCGGCGTTGCCGGTTTCGCCGGCGTACAGGATTTTCAGCGGCGCCGCCGCCGTGGCCGGCCGCGACAGCGGCGCGACGGTCGCTGCCGTCACCGGCGCCGTCGATGCCGTGCCATGGCCGGTGCGGGCTTCCGCCACGCCGGCGAAATAGCCGCTGACCCAGAACGCCTGCTCGACCGTCAGTGCGCGGCCGAGCGAGCGCAGCAGTTCGCGGCTGGAATCGTCGAGGCCGCTGTCGGGCGGGCCGGGAGGCAGCATGTCCATATCGGTTTGGTCCTGGTTGTCGCCACGGGCGGCCGCGACGCCAGGCGCCCGGCTCCGCACCGCGCGCGGGTTCGGAAAGGCACAGACTTTAAAAGCGGGCTTGAGCAAAACAAACGATTTATTTGTTCTGTCCTTATGCGCGCTGGGCAGGAAGGCGGCCCGGCGTCCGGCACCGCGCCAACCGCTTCCGGATGCCCGCCGCGCGCTTTTATAATTGACCGGCGCCGCCGGCAGCGGTCCGGCGCGATCCGTCAATCGGCAAGGAGTTCAATGGATTCGATCGAAGTGGTGCTGGCCATGATACTGGCGGTGGTCGGCAGCGGTTATCTGGTGCGCGTGCTGCCATTTTCACTGCCGCTGCCGCTGGTGCAAATCGGGCTGGGCGCGCTGATCGCCGCGCTGTCGACGCACGGCGTGGCGCTCGACCCGGACATCTTCTTCCTGCTGTTCCTGCCGCCGCTGCTGTTTCTGGACGGCTGGCGCATTCCAAAGGACGGGCTGTTCCGCGACATCGGCGTGATCCTCGAAATGGCGCTGGGACTGGTGATCTTCACGGTGATCGGCGCCGGCTTCCTGATCCACTGGCTGATCCCGACCATGCCGCTGGCGGTGGCGTTCGCGCTGGCGGCGATCGTCTCGCCGACCGATCCGGTGGCGGTGTCGTCGATCGCCGCGCGGGTGCCGATTCCGCATCGCCTGATGCACGTGCTGGAAGGCGAATCGCTGCTGAACGACGCCACCGGCCTGGTCTGCTTCCGCTTCGCGGTGGCGGCGGCGCTGACCGGCGGCTTTTCGCTGGCGTCGGCCTCGCTGACCTTCCTTTGGCTGGCGCTCGGCGGACTCGGCATCGGCGCCGGTTTCACGCTGGCGGTCAGCGTGGCGCAGCGCACGCTGGCGCGCCACTTCGGCGAGGAAAGCGGTTCGTCGATCCTGGTCAGCCTGCTGACGCCGTTCGGCGCCTATCTGGCGGCCGAGCATCTGGGCGCCTCCGGCATCCTGGCGGCGGTGGCGGCCGGCATCACGATGAGCTACGTCGAACTGACCGGGCGCGCGCTGGCGACCACCCGGGTCGAGCGGGCGGCGGTGTGGGACACCATCCAGTTCGCGCTCAACGGCGTGATGTTCGTGCTGCTGGGTGAGCAATTGCCGAGCATCCTGCGCGGCGCGCTGAACTCGATCGGCGAAACCGGCCATGCCAGCCCGTGGTGGCTGGCGGTGTATGCGCTGACCATCAGTTTCGGGCTGGCGCTGTTGCGGCTGGCCTGGGTGTGGGTGTCGCTGCGGCTGAACCAGTGGGTCGCGCGCCGGCGCGGCGAACAGGTGGTCAAGCCGCACTGGCGGCTGATCCTGGCGACCTCGCTGGCCGGCGTGCGCGGCGCGATCACGCTGGCCGGCGTGATGACGCTGCCGCTGGCGATGCCGCACGGCGGCGCGTTCCCGGCGCGCGATCTGGTGATCTTTCTGGCCACCGCGGTGATCCTGCTGTCGCTGATCGGCGCCAGTCTCGGCCTGCCGCGCCTGCTGCGCGGCATCGAGCTGCCGGAAGAACCGGCCGAGCGGCTGGAAGAAGACCTGGCGCGGCGCGATTCGGCCACCGCCGCCATCCTGGCGATCGGCAAGGTGCAGCTGGAACAGCCGCCGCTGGCCGCCGACGCCGAGCTGTACAGCCAGGCCGCCGCCCGCGTGATCGCGCTGTACCAGCGGCGGCTCGACGGCGGCGACGCCGAAAGCGAAGCCGGCCAGCTGCGCAAGGCCGATCAGATCGAACGCGGACTGCGGCTGGCGGCGCTGCAGGCCGAACGCGAAGCGGTCTTCAGCCTGGCGCGCCAGACGCGGATTTCCGACCAGACCTCGCGCAAGCTGGTGCGGGAAATCGATCTGGCGGAAACCCTGTATCGGTGAGACGGCGAGGCGGGAGTCGGCGCGCACGTGGCGACGAACGCCGCCGGGTTCCGGCTTGCGCCGGTACGACAATCCAGGAAAATGGGGAGTATAGGGAAAATTCGCAGAGCCGGCGCCCGCCTCCTGGCAGGCTCAAGGGGAGTATCCGGGAAAGCCGATCAACCCCGGATGAAATGCTCCCGGTAATACTTCAATTCCTCGATCGATTCGACGATGTCCGCCAGCGCCGTGTGTTTCTGGTGTTTCTTGAAGCCGGCCGCCAGTTCCGGCTTCCAGCGTCGCGCCAGTTCCTTCAGCGTCGAGACGTCCAGATTGCGGTAGTGGAAGAACGCTTCCAGCTTCGGCATGCCGCGCGCCATGAAGCGGCGATCCTGGCAGATCGAATTGCCGCACATCGGCGATTTGCCGCTCGGCACGAACTGTTTCAGGAAGCCGATCAGCGCGGCTTCCGCCTGCGCTTCGGTGACGGTGGAAGCGCGCACGCGCTCGATCAGGCCGGAGCGGCCGTGGGTGCCCTTGTTCCAGGCGTCCATGCCGTCCAGCACCGCGTCGGACTGGTGAATCGCGAACACCGGCCCCTGCGCCAGCACGTTCAGTTCGGCGTCGGTGACCACCACCGCGACTTCGATGATGCGGTCGTTGTCCGGGTCCAGGCCGGTCATTTCCATGTCGACCCAGACCAGGTTGAATTCGTTCGGACGCGGCGGTTTTTCCGCTGCCGCCGGGGCGCCCGGCAGTTGATCCGCTTGTGACATAATTGTTTCCTTCGTCTGGCAAACCGCCATTTTCTCACAGGGAAAGCATGTCTTCACTCGCGTTTTCGACGCTGTTCGCGGCACTGCTGGTGCTCACGCTGGTGCTGCGTTTCTGGCTCGGTTCGCGCCACATCCGGCACGTGCTGGCGCATCGCGGCGCGGTGCCGGCCGAATTCGCACAGCGGATTCCGCTGGCCGCGCATCAGAAGGCGGCCGCTTACACGGTCGCCCGCACCAAGCTGGATCTGCTGCTGTTGCTGGTCAACGCGGCGGTGCTGATCGGCTTCACGCTGCTGGGCGGGCTGCAGTGGCTGTCGATCCGGCTGTTCGGCGCGCTCGGTGCCGGCATGGGCTACCAGATCGCGCTGGTGGTGGCGTTCGCGCTGATTTCCGGCCTGGTCGATCTGCCGTTCACGCTGTACCGGCAGTTCGTGCTGGAGCAACGCTTCGGCTTCAACAAGATGACGTTCCGGCTGTTCGTCAGCGACTCGCTGAAGGGGCTGCTGCTCGGCGCCGTGATCGGGCTACCGCTGCTGTGGGTGATCCTGTGGCTGATGGAAAAAAGCGGCGACCTGTGGTGGCTGTACGCCTGGCTGGTGTGGAGCGGCTTCCAGCTGTTGATGCTGGTGCTGTATCCGACCGTGATCGCGCCGCTGTTCAACAAGTTCACGCCCTTGCAGGACGAGGCGCTGCGCGCGCGCATCGACGCCCTGATGCGGCGGGTCGGCTTCGCCTCCAGGGGCTTGTTCGTGATGGACGGCTCCAGGCGCAGCGCGCACGGCAACGCCTATTTTTCCGGCTTCGGCGCGGCCAAGCGGATCGTGTTCTTCGATACGCTCTTGTCGCGCCTGCAGCCGCAGGAGATCGAGGCGGTGCTGGCGCATGAACTCGGCCACTTCAAGCTGAAGCACATCGTCAAGCGCATTGTCGTGATGTTCGCGCTGTCGCTGGCCTTCCTGGCGCTGCTCGGCTACCTGAAAACGCAGGCGTGGTTCTATGCCGGACTCGGCGTCGATCCGATGCTGCTGACCAACAACGACGCGCTGGCGCTGATCCTGTTCGCGCTGGCGCTGCCGGTGTTCACCTTCGTGCTGTCGCCGCTGGCCGCGCTGTCCTCGCGCAAGCACGAGTTCGAGGCCGACGCCTTCGCCGCCCGCCACGCCGACGCCGGCGATCTGGTGGCGGCGCTGGTCAAGCTGTACGAAGACAATGCCTCGACGCTGACGCCCGATCCGCTGTATTCCGCCTGCTACGATTCGCACCCGCCGGCGGCGTTGCGGATCGGCCGGCTCAACCAGATTCGCGCCGCCTGACCCGGAAGCCCCATGACCAGCCACACCGAACTGCTGCGCATGCAGTGCCGCCACACCGAAACCGCGCTGACCGACGCGCAGATCGACGAATACCTGGCCGTGCTGCCGGACTGGGCGCTGCTCGACGGCAAGCTGACTCGAACCTTTGCATTCAAGGACTATTACCAGACCCTGGCCTTCGTCAACGCGCTGGCCTGGGTGGTGCACGCCGAAGATCACCACCCGGAACTGCTGGTCAGCTACAACCGCTGCCAAGTGCGTTTCGACACCCACAGCGTCAACCACGGCGCCGGCGGCATTTCGCAAAACGACTTCATCTGCGCCGCCAAGGCCGATGCCGTCGCCGGCCACGGGCTGGCGTAGCGGATGGCCGCCGTCGCGCCCGACACCGGCATCGTCATCGCCGCCCACGGCCGCCACTATCTGGTGGAAGCCGGCGGCATCAAACGCAACTGCGTCACGCGCGGCAAGAAGAGCGACGTCGCGGTCGGCGACCGCGTGCATGTCAAGGCCACCTCGGCCGATCAGGGCGTGATCGAAGCGATCGTGCCGCGCCAGACCCTGCTGTACCGTTCCGACCAGTACCGCGCCAAGCTGCTGGCGGCCAACGTCACGCAATTGCTGGTGGTGGCGGCGACCGAGCCGGGTTTTTCCGACGACCTGATCTCGCGCGCGCTGGTGGCGGCCGACGCCGCCGGCATCGCCGCCCGCATCGTGCTGAACAAGACCGACATCGCCGCCGCGCTGCCGGCGGCGCGGCGGCGGCTGGCGCTGTACGCCGCGCTCGGTTACCCGCTGCACGAAGTCTCGGCGCGCGCCGAACCGGAGGCCACCCGCGCCGCGCTGGCGCCGCTGTTGGCCGGGCAGACGACGATCCTGATCGGCCAGTCCGGCATGGGCAAGTCGTCGCTGGTCAACCTGCTGGTGCCGGACGCCGACATCGCGGTGCGCGAAATCTCGGCGGCGCTGGATACCGGCAAGCACACCACCACCTTCACGCGGCTGTACGCGCTGCCGGACGGCGGCGCGGTGATCGACTCGCCGGGCTTCCAGGAATTCGGCCTGTACCAGTTGAGCGAAGGGATGCTGGAGCGGGCGTTCCGCGATTTCGCGCCGTACCTGGGCCACTGCCGCTTCTACAACTGCCGCCACCTGAACGAGCCGGGCTGCGCGGTGCTGGACGCGGTCGCCGCCGGCCGGATCACGCCGGCGCGGCAGGCGCTGTACGCGCAGCTGGTACACGAATCGGCGCAGAAGCTGTATTGAGGCGCCAGCCACCGGCTTCCGGCTTGCGCCGCAATGGCCGGGGCCAAGCGTATGCGTCCCAGGCGTTACAATCACCCCTTCCTTCCGAACCCGGCCACGGCGCCGCGCCGCCGGCCCGACCGCGCACGATGACTTCCTCCGCCCGTCCCGACACCTCCACCGTCAACTCCGCCACCGAATCCGTACCGCTGCGCCCAATGCCGCGCCTGCCGAGCGGCACCAAATACGTCACGCCCGACGGCACCCACGCGGTCAAGGACGGCATGCGGCCGAACGCCAACAGCGCGATTCCGAACGCCCATCCGAAGCCGATCTGGCTGCGCGTCAAGGTGCCGTCCGGCGGCCACTATGAAGAAGTGCGCGGCATCGTGCAGGAGCACAAGCTGCACACCGTCTGCGCCGAATCGAAGTGCCCGAACATCGGCGAATGCTGGGGCCGCGGCACCGCCACGCTGATGCTGATGGGCGAAGTCTGCACGCGCGCCTGCAAGTTCTGCGCGGTTGCCACCGGCAATCCGCACGGCTGGCTCGATCCACAGGAACCGGCCAATGTCGCCCGCGCGGTGGAACTGATGAAGCTGCGCTACGTGGTGCTGACCTCGGTCGACCGCGACGACCTGCCCGATGGCGGCGCCGGCCATTACGCCGCCTGCATCCGCGCGATCCATGAGCGCACGCCGGACACCGCGGTGGAAGCGTTGACGCCGGATTTTTCCGGCCGCGAGGAATGCGTGGCGGCGGTGCTGGATGCCGGGCTGGTGACCTTCGCGCAGAATCTGGAAACGGTCGAACGCTTGACGCACCGGGTGCGCGACGTGCGCGCCGGCTACCGCCGGACGCTGGAAGTGCTGGCCTTCGCCAAGCGCCACGCGCCGGCGACGCTGACCAAGACCAGCCTGATGCTGGGGCTGGGCGAAACCGATGCCGAGATCGAAGCCGCGCTGGACGATCTGCGCGCCGCGCGGGTGGACGTGGTGACCTTCGGCCAGTACCTGCGGCCGAGCGCGCACCACCTGCCGGTCGAACGCTACGTCAGCCCGGAAGCCTTCCGCGACTACCGCACGCTGGCGCTGTCCAAGGGTTTCGTCGAAGTAGTGGCGGGGCCGATGGTGCGTTCCAGCTACCGCGCCGAGCACGTGCTGGACCGCAACAACGCCGGACTGTGACGCCGCGCCGGCGTCCGGCGGAATCACATACTCCCTGTGCTGCCATGCTATACCGGGCGCCAGCCGCGAGAAGTTGAGGCATACTCCCCGTTTTCTGAAAATCCGGGAGTGCTAATCCTCGATGCCGAAATGTTCCTTGGCCACCAGGCTCATCGCCTGCGGCGACCAGCGCGGCTCCCACACCAGATCGATCTCGACCGCGTCGATGCCGGGCAGCGCCTGCAGCCGCTGCTGCACGCCGCCCTGGATCATGTCGGAGGCCGGGCAGCCGGGCGTGGTCAGCGTCATCGTCACACGGGCGCTGCCGTCCCGGACTGCGATGTCGTACACCAGCCCGAGATCGACGATGTTGTAGCCGAGTTCGGGATCGAACACTTCGCGCAGCGCCTCGCGCAAGGTCTCGCCGTCGGGCGCGCTCATGCGGCGCTCCCGCTGCGACAGCGGATCAGCACGCGGTAATCGCTGCCGCGCTGTTCGCAATGGGCCTGATGGCCGCGCGAGGCCAGTTCCGGATACAGCAGCAGCGGATCGCGGTCATACCAGCATTCCAGCACCGTGCCGGCGACCATCGGCTCCAGCGCCTCCAGCGTCAGCACCAGCGGGTCCGGCGGCAGCATGCCGCGATTGTCGAGCGAATCCTGCGGCGCCGGCCAGCCGGCGGCATCCTGCGCGCTGACGCGCCCGGCCGGTGCCGGCGCGGATGGCGGGGCCGAGGCGGCGGCGATCGGCGTGAACAGGATTTCCCAGTCGCCGCCGTCCAGTTCCTTGGCGCAATGCGCAAACCCCTTGCGCTCCATCACCGCGAACAGCGGCACCGGCTGGAAGGTGGCCAGCAGCCGCAGACCTTCGCCGTCGCCCAGCCGCGTGACTGCCTGCATGATTTCCTGGAACGGCTCGCCGCCGGCCAGCAGGATCGGGCGCACGTCGAGGGTGTGAAGCGAAACGCTCATGTCAATCTCCTTGAACGGTGAAAGCGGCGGCCGACAGCGGCATGGCCGGCGCGCGCGGCGGCGTCTGCCGGCGCGGCATGGTGGGCACGCTCGGCCGCAGGTCGGGATCGGGATGGCGCGCGCGCCACAGTTCGCGCACGATCAGCAGCGTCGCCAGCAGTTGCAGGACGGTGGCGGCCTGCCACAGCGGCGCCAGCCGCAGCGCCAGCGCGGCGCTGGCCAGCAGCACCGCCACCAGATACAGGCCGAACAGCGGCCGCGCGCGCCGCTCGTTGACCAGATCCTGCACGCGCGGCACCGGTCCCTTGCCCATTTTCGGGCCGAACCGTTCCAGCCAGGTCAGGAACGGCACGATCTTGTACAGCTGGCCAAGGCCGAGCCCGCTCAGGCCGCCGAACACGAACAGATAGCCGAGCGCCGCCGCGCACTGGCCGAAGCGGCCGAGCGCGGCGGCCACGCCGGCACCGGCGATCACCAGCGCCAGCAGGACCAGCGCCACCGCCGCCGTGACGCTGTTCAGTTCCAGCTGGCGGCGCTTGCGGGTGCGATAGAAACGCAGCATGTCGGCCAGATAACAGGCCACGCCGAACAGCGCCAGCCCCGCGCCCAACCATTCGGCCAAGCCGCTCCAGCCGGCCAGCAGGCGGCCGAGTCCGGCCGCCAGCGCCAGCACGATGCCGGCGGTGGTCAGGATCAGCGCCGCCCAAGTGCTCGGGCGCGGTTCTTCCGGCGCCAGCATGAACATCGACAGCAGCCGGTAGCTGACGCCCATCGCGGTCAGCGTGAACCAGCCGCCCAGGCCGGCCGCCAGATGCAGCCCGAGGCCGCCGCCGGTGAGCGCCAGCAGCGCCGAGGGTGGGCGCGGCAGCGTGAACGCCAGCGCGAAGCCGAGCCCGAACAGCGCGGTCACCAGCATGAATCCCAGCCCGACCGCGACGAAACGCGCCGGCAGCGGCAACGGCCGCGCGCGCCACAGCGTCAGCGCCAGATCGAGCGCGCCCAGCGTCATCCCGGCCAGCACCAGCCCGCCGCCGAGCGGCAGCCAGGCGCGGCTCAGCCAGGCGGTGCCGCCGAGCGCCAGAAAACCGGCCAGCATGGCGGCCAGCCCGGCGCCGATCAGCGCCAGCGAGGCCAGCGGCAGCCGCTGGCTATACAGCGGGGTGCCGGTGATGACCGGCACGAACTGGTACAGCGCGCCCAGCATCAGCAGCGTCAGCCAGCCGATCGTCACCAGATGCACGGTCAACAGCGTCGCCGGCGCCCGCGCCGCCTGCAACGGATCGGCATAGCCGGCGGCCAGCAGCAGGCCGGCCAGCAGCAGCGCCCCGAGCGCGCAGCCGAAGTGCAGCATGGTCCAGCGCGACACGCCCGCCCCGATCATCATTGCCGCACTCCTCCGTCGCCCTCGCGGGCTAGTTTCCGCTTCATTGCGCCACCCCTTCGGCGATGCCGGCCGGGACCGCACCGGCGCCCCGCCTCAAACATTCATTTTAAATACATTTTTAAGCAAATGCACGGACTTCCATCAGCCGCCGCCGGCGCCAGCGCGGTTCGGGCGCCGTCCGGCCCCGTTCAGGCTGGCTTCCGGATGCGAATCTCTTATAATTGAAGCAGTTACAAACTTCGGCGGCAGGCGCCACACTGGCCGCCGTTCTCATTTATGGCGATCAAACACTTCCTGCAGTTCTCCGACTTCACGCTGGCCGAGTACGAGCATGTGATCGAACGTTCGCGCGTCATCAAGCGCAAGTTCAAGAATTACGAGCCTTACCATCCGCTGGCCGACCGCACGCTGGTGATGGTGTTCGAAAAGAACTCGACCCGCACCCGGCTGTCGTTCGAAGCCGGCATGCACCAGCTGGGCGGCGCCGCGATCTACCTGAACACGCGCGACAGCCAGCTCGGCCGCGGCGAACCGGTGGAAGACGCCGCGCAGGTGATGTCACGGATGTGCGACATCATCATGATCCGCACCTTCGGCCAGGACATCATCGACCGCTTCGCCGCCAATTCGCGCGTGCCGGTGATCAACGGCCTGACCAACGAACATCATCCGTGCCAGGTGCTGGCCGACGTGTTCACCTGGATCGAGCAGCGCGGCAGCATCGCCGGCAAGACCGTGGCCTGGATCGGTGACGCCAACAACATGCTGTATTCATGGCTGCAGGCGGCCGAAGTGTTCGGCTTCCACGTCAACGTCTCGACGCCGCAGGGCTACGAGATCGATCCGGCGCTGGTGACGCCCGGCAATCCGCATTACACCGTGTTCGCGCAGCCGGCCGACGCCTGCGACGGCGCCGACCTGGTCACCACCGACGTCTGGACCAGCATGGGCTACGAGCAGGAAAACGCCGCCCGGCTGAAAGCCTTCGACGGCTGGATCGTCGATGCCGCCAAGATGCGCCGCGCGCGGCCGGACGCGCTGTTCATGCACTGCCTGCCGGCGCACCGCGGCGAGGAAGTCGCCGCCGAAGTGATCGACGGCCCGCAGTCGGTAGTCTGGGACGAGGCGGAAAACCGCCTGCACGTGCAGAAGGCGCTGCTCGAATACCTGGTGCTCGGCAAAATCGCCTAGCCAGCGGCCGGCGCGCCGCCCGTTTCCCTTTCCCGTCGTTCATTTTTCCCTGGCCCAACAGAAACCATGTCCACCATCCTCCAATCCGTTCCCGTCAACCAGAAAGTGGGCATCGCCTTTTCCGGCGGCCTCGACACCAGCGCGGCGCTGCACTGGATGCGCCAGAAAGGCGCGATTCCGTACGCCTACACCGCCAACCTCGGCCAGCCGGACGAAGCCGACTACGAAGCGATTCCGAAGAAAGCCAAACAGTACGGCGCCGAAGCGGCGCGCCTGATCGACTGCCGCGAACAACTGGTGGCCGAAGGCATCGCCGCGCTGCAAAGCGGCGCCTTCCACATCTCCACCGCCGGCGTCACCTACTTCAACACCACGCCGCTGGGCCGCGCGGTGACCGGCACCATGCTGGTGGCGGCGATGCAGGAAGACCAGGTCGACATCTGGGGCGACGGCTCCACCTTCAAGGGCAACGACATCGAGCGTTTCTACCGCTACGGCCTCTTGGTCAACCCGGCGCTGAGGATCTACAAGCCGTGGCTGGACGCCGCCTTCATCAACGAGCTGGGCGGCCGCAAGGAAATGTCGGAATTCCTGATCGCCTCCGGCTTCGACTACAAGATGTCGGTCGAGAAAGCCTATTCGACCGATTCCAACATGCTCGGCGCGACCCACGAAGCCAAGGATCTGGAATACCTGAACAGCGGCATAAAGATCGTCGAACCGATCATGGGCGTGGCGTTCTGGCGCGACGAGGTCGAAGTCAAGCGCGAGGAAGTCACGGTGCGCTTCGAGGAAGGCCAGCCGGTCGCGCTGAACGGCATGACTTTCTCCAGCCCGGTCGAACTGCTGCTGGAAGCCAACCGCATCGGCGGCCGCCACGGCCTCGGCATGAGCGACCAGATCGAAAACCGCATCATCGAGGCCAAGAGCCGCGGCATCTACGAGGCGCCCGGACTGGCGCTGCTGTTCATCGCCTACGAACGGCTGGTGACCGGCATCCACAACGAAGACACGATCGAGCAATACCGCGAAAACGGCCGCAAGCTCGGCCGCCTGCTGTATCAGGGCCGCTGGTTCGATCCGCAGGCGATCATGCTGCGCGAATCGGCGCAACGCTGGGTGGCGCGCGCGATCACCGGCGAAGTGACGCTGGAACTACGGCGCGGCAACGACTACTCGATCCTCAACACCGAATCGCCGAACCTGAGCTACCAGCCGGAACGGCTGACGATGGAAAAGGGCGAAGGCGCCTTCACGCCGCAGGACCGCATCGGCCAGCTGACCATGCGCAACCTCGACATCGCCGATACTCGCGACAAGCTCGGCGTCTACGGTAAGGCCGGCCTGTTGACCGCCAACCCGTCGGTGGCGCTGCCGCGCCTCGGCAAGAACCAGGACTGAAGCCGGTGCCGATCATGCACGACCAGTTCGATCAGGTTTCGGTCATCAAGAAAGCCAACGTCTATTTCGACGGCAAGTGCATCTCGCACAGCGTGCTGCTGCCGGACGGCAGCAGGAAAACGCTCGGCGTGATCCTGCCATCGACGCTGCACTTCACCACCAGCGCGCCGGAAGTCATGGAAGTGACCTCCGGCCGCTGCCGCGTGCGGCTGCCGGGCAACGACCAGTGGCAGGACATCAGCGCCGGCCAACGCTTCCAGATTCCGGCCGATTCGGCGTTCGACATCGAAGTAACGGAAACCGTCGATTACGTCTGCCACTACGGCTGAACGACCGGGGTTTTCAGATACTCCCCATGCAGGCGGGCTGACGCGGGCGTCCCGCCTGCGAAGTTGAGGCATACTCCCCATTGTCGTTCCGGCGAAAGCCGGAACCCAGTGTCTTTCGCCGTCCGTACAGCAATCGCAACGATGTCGAAAAACCCAACGCCGCTGGGTTCCCGCCTACGCGGGAACGACATTGGATAGGTTGAAGCCGGTCGGTACGGCTGACGACTCCGAGATCGCTTAAACAACCGGCGATTCCCGCACAAGCACCAACTTGCCTGTCGTTCCGGCGCAAGCCGGAACCCGGCGTCTTTCTTGCTCCACCCACGCAAGCCCCACTACCCGGCCAGCCCCGTCCCACCCGGCACGAACACCGGCTCCGGCTCCAGCGACACGCCGAAGCGCCGCAGCACGTCGGCCTGGATCGCCGCCGCCAGCCGCGCCACTTCGGCGCCGCTGGCACCGCCGTGGTTGACCAGCACCAGCGCCTGTTTTTCGTAGACGCCAGCCGCGCCCAGGCTCCGGCCCTTCCAGCCGCATTGCTCGATCAGCCAGCCGGCCGCCAGCTTGACACTGCCGTCGTCCTGCGGATAACTGACCAGTTGCGGATGGCGCGCCAGCAGGGCGTCGCGCTGCGCCGCCGGCACCAGCGGGTTCTTGAAGAAACTGCCGGCATTGCCGATGCGCGCCGGATCGGGCAGCTTGCGGCGGCGGATCGCCATCACCGCGTCGCTGACCTGGCGCGCGCTCGGCGCCGTCTGGCCGGCGGCGTCCAGCTCGCGCGCCAGCTCGGCGTAGTCGAGCAGCGGCCGCCAGCGTTTCGGCAGCGCGTAGGTGACGTCGAGAATCGCCGCGCGCTCGCGCCAGCCGCGCTTGAACACGCTGTCGCGATAGCCGAAGGCGCAGGCATCACGTTCCAGCGTGACGATCTCGCCGCTGGCGAAATCGAAGGCGCGCAGCTGGTGGAAGCAGCGGCTCTGCTCGACGCCATAGGCGCCGATGTTCTGGATCGGCGCGGCGCCAACGCTGCCGGGAATCAGCGACAGGTTTTCCAGTCCCGGCAAGCCGTGGGACAGCGTCCATTGCACCAAGCCGTGCCAGTTTTCGCCGGCGGCGGCGCGCACGTAGGTGGCGTCGGCGTCCTCGCCGACGATGGCGATGCCGCGCAGGCCCATGTGCAGCACCAGGCCATCGACGTCGCCGGTCAGCAGCAGGTTGCTGCCGCCGCCCAGCAGCAGGCGCGGCTGGCGCGACCAGTGCGGGTCCTGGCGCAGGCGTGCCAGCATCTCGGCCGTGTCCACCCGCAGATAGGCGCGGGCGCGGGCATCGATGCCGAAGCTGTTGTACGGGCGCAGCGGGAAATCGTATTGCAGCGGCAGGGCAGAAGTCATGGGAAGGCGGTGGCCGATCGGATAGCCACCTGTTTTTTTGTCCGCTAGAATGTTTGATCCATATCGCGGCGGCAAGGGTCAGCACGGAGTGTAATCGTTCCGTGCCAGCCCCGCCAACCGGCGCGCCGCCTCATGCCATGCCAAAAGGAATTGCCTCATGCCGTCATTCGATGTCGTTTCGGAAGCCAACCTGGTCGAAGTAAAAAATGCGGTCGACCAGACCAACAAGGAAGTCTCGACCCGCTTCGACTTCAAGGGCAGCGATGCCCGCGTCGAACAGAACGAGCGCGAACTGACCGCCTTCGCCGATTCCGAATTCCAGCTCGGCCAGGTACGCGACGTGTTGACCAACAAGATGACCAAGCGCAACGTCGACGTGCGCTTCCTCGACCTCGGCAAGATCGAAAAGATCGGCGGCGACAAGGTCAAGCAGCTGATCAAGGTCAGAAACGGCATCGAATCCGACGCCGCCAAGAAGATCGTGCGCCTGATCAAGGACAGCAAGATGAAGCTGCAGGCCAGCATCCAGGGCGAGGCAGTGCGCATCAATGGCGCCAAGCGCGACGACCTGCAGGCGGCGATGGCGCTGCTGCGCAAGGAAGTCGCCGAGCTGCCGCTGGAATTCAACAACTTCCGCGACTAAGCTTGCGCGATGCCCGCCGCAGCCGCCAGCGCCGTCCTCTGCCAGAGCGTGCTGGAAACGCGCTTCCCGCGCATCCTGCAGGCGATCCAGGCATTGTGGGGCTACCCGGAAATGAACCTGTACTTCAGCAAGCTGATGATGGACGAGCGCGGCGACCGCGACGGCTTTCCGCCGGAAGCCTGGGAAGAAATCCACTTGCTGATGGATCTGCATCAGCGCCTGCTGCCGTCGTTCCGATGAAATTCCTGCTGCTGCCGCTGTTGCTGTGCGCCGGTCTCGCGCACGGCGCCGAGATCGGCGTGATCGGCCTGTTTCCCGGCAAGGCGGTCCTGGTGATCGACGGCGCCGCCCCAAAGACCTACGCGGTCGGCGCCACGGTGGCGCCAGGCGTGACGCTGACCTCGGTCGATCAGGACGGCGCCAGCTTCGACGCCCATGGCCGGCGCCAGGCAATCCCGCTCGGCGCCCACGTCAATCACGCCGCCGCCAGCACCGCCTCGGTGACGCTGCAGGCCGACAGTCGCGGCCATTTCCTGACCGAATGCCAGATCAACGGCGGCAGCGTGCGCGTGCTGGTCGATACCGGCGCCACGCTGATCGCGCTGCCGGCGCTGGACGCGCTGCGGCTCGGCATCGACTACAAGAAGGGTCAGCGCGCGCTGGTCAGCACCGCCAACGGCACCGCGCCGGTGTGGCGGGTGCGGCTGGACAGCGTCAAGGTCGGCGACATCGTGCTGAATCAGGTCGATGCGATGATCCAGGAAAACGGCCTGCCATACGCGCTGCTCGGCATGTCCTTCCTGAACCGCACCGAGATGCGCCGCGACGGCGAGCGGATGACGCTGACGCGGCGCTTCTAAAGCCGCTACGGAAACACCGGTGTGTGCGGATCGGTACCGCCGAAGCGCACTTCCGGATGACGCCGCGCAAACAGTTCCTCGACCCGCGCCACCCTGGCATAGGGAATGTCGAGAATCAGCAGCACCTCGCCGCGTTCGATGCCGTCCTGAAACTCGCGCAGCCGCGAATTCGGAATCGCCGCCGCCACCATCCCCGCGACCCAGCCGCCGAACAGCGCGCCGAACAGCGCCGCCGCCAGTACCGCCGCCGTCTGCAACACGATTCCCTGCGGTGGAAACAGCACCAGCAGGAAGCCGCCCAGCAGGCCGATGGCGGCGCCGACCAGCGCGCCGCTCTGGGCGCCATGCACCAGGTCGGTCTTTTGCCAGAAGTTGGCGCCCGGCATGTCGTCGGGCAGCGTGTCGCCGCGCGCCCAGAAGCGCATCCAGCGTTCCTCGATGCGCGCCAGCAGCAACTCGTCCAGCATCGCGCGCGCGCTGCCGATGTCGGGCAGCATGAAATACAGTTTCCGGTGATACATGGCCGCCTCCTGCTCGATCCGATGACGAATCTTCAGTATAGGAAGGCGTCCCGAATAGGGAAGCATCGATGCTGCGCCGGACAAAAAAAACCGCCATCGACGATGGCGGTGCAAGTGGAGAAATCCGTCCTCAGGCGGCGATGCTCTTGCCCTGGCGGCGCTGGCGCACCGACTCCGCCAGCCCTTCCAGCAAGCTCACGCTTTCGTCCCAGCCGATGCAGCCGTCGGTCACCGACTGGCCGTAAGTCAAGGGCTGGCCCGGCACCAGATCCTGGCGGCCGGCCACCAGATGCGATTCGACCATCACGCCGACGATGCGCTGGTCGCCGCCGGCGATCTGGCGGCCGATGTCGGCGCAGACCGGCACCTGGTTTTCCGGCTTCTTCGAGCTGTTCGCGTGCGAGGTGTCGATCATCAGATGCGGCCGCAGGCCGCTGGCGACCATGCTCTTGCAGGCGGCATCGACGCTGTCGGCATCGTAGTTCGGCGTCTTGCCGCCGCGCAGGATGATGTGGCAGTCGTCGTTGCCGTTGGTCGAAACGATCGCCGAATAGCCGCCCTTGGTCACCGACAGGAAATGGTGCGGCTGCGAGGATGCCTTGATCGCATCCACGGCGATCTTGATGTTGCCATCGGTGCCGTTCTTGAAGCCGACCGGGCAGGACAGCCCGGACGCCAGTTCGCGGTGTACCTGCGATTCGGTAGTGCGGGCGCCGATCGCGCCCCAGCTGATCAGGTCGGCGACGTATTGCGGGCTGATGACGTCGAGGAATTCGGTACCGGCCGGCAAGCCCATGCCGTTGATGTTGACCAGCAGTTCGCGCGCGGTGCGCAGGCCGTCGTTGATGCGGAAGCTGTTGTCCATGTACGGGTCGTTGATCAGCCCCTTCCAGCCGACCGTGGTGCGCGGCTTTTCGAAATACACGCGCATCACGATTTCCAGTTCGTCCTTGAAGCGCTCGCGCTGCTCGGCTAGCCGCCGCGCGTATTCCATTGCCGCCTGGGTATCGTGGATCGAGCATGGCCCGATCACGACCATCACGCGATCATCCTGACCGTGCAGGATGCGATGCAATGCGATACGCGCGGCAGCCACCGTCTGCGCCGCTTTCCCGCTGCACGGGAATTCACGGATCAGATGCGAAGGCGGAGTCAGTTCTTTCATTTCTCGGATACGTAAGTCATCGGTGCGCGGCATGTTTTTTCTCCATCGGACGTTTGAACACAAAAGCTGGAAACGAAAAAACCGCCATCGCTGGCGGTTTTTTCGGGAATTCTGGTTGGCTTTTTCTCGCGAACGCTTACCTCTACTCCACCGCCGTTGGGCTGGGATAGCTAAAGTAAAAGTAAAAATAAAAGCGGGCGAAGGCCATGGTTTTTTGCAAATCTGAAACGAAATCTGTCCCCATAGTGCAGTAAATCAAAGGGTTTGGCAAGCGCGGCAACGCAGGCGCGCGGGAATTTTGCAAAATACACACAGCCGGCGCCGGCTTCACCCCGATTCGGTCAAAGCCGGCGCTGGTGCTTCTCTCATACAATGGCGGCAACCAAGCCGCTTCCCCAATTTTGCGGCGCCGCCATCGTGCCGCCATGCGCGGCGCGGTCCGGCGCCGGCCCCGAACCGCCATGCCGCTACCAGACCTGAACCTCCGCTCCATTCCCCGCCATCGGCTGCTGCTGGCCGCCAGGATCGCGCTCGTGCTGATCGTCATCTACGCGCTGCTCGGCTTTTTCGCGCTGCCGGCGCTGCTGAAGAACTGGGTGGCGCCGCGCTTCGGCGAACAGATCGGGCGCCGCGTCGAAATCGGCGAAGCGCACTTCAATCCGTTCACGCTGGAAACCACGCTGCAACGGCTGGCGCTGTACGAAGCCGACCGCCAGACCGCGGCGCTGACCATCGGCGAACTGTATGCCAACCTGTCCGCCGTCAGCCTGTTGCGGCTGGCCCCGGTACTGTCGGAAGTGCGGATCGAACAGCCGGTCGCGCGCATCGTGCGCAGCGGCGAAACGCAGTTCAGCTTTTCCGACATCATCGAGCGGGTGCGCGCCAGACCGGCCGACGACAGCGGCGGCGTGCATTTCGCGGTCGGCAACATCCATCTGCGGCAGGGACGGATCGATTACGACGATCAATGGCGGCAATCGCAACACAGCCTGTCCGACATCGACCTGGCGCTGCCCTTCCTGTCCAATCTCGGACGGCGCGCCGACCTCTTCACCACACCGGCATTCTCCGCCAAACTGGATGGCAGCCCGTTCGAAATCAGCGGCAAGACGCGGCCGTTCGCCACCACCCATGACGCCGCGCTGCAGATCGATCTGGATGGCCTGTCGCTGCCGCAATTCATGGCGCTGGTGCCGGTGCCGCTGAATTTCCAGCTGGAATCGGGCTTGCTGGATACCCGCCTGACGGTGAATTTCCATCAGGACGACAGCGGCAACAGCATCGTCGTCAGCGGCCATTCGGCATTGCGCGAAGTCAAGCTGCAGGGCCGCGACGGCGCGCCGCTGCTGCAATGGGATGCGCTGTCAGTCGACCTGGAACGGCTGGAGCCGTTCCAGAAGCAGGTGCAATTCTCGGCGATCAAACTGCAGGGGCCGCAGGTACAGGCGGCGCGGCTGGCCGACGGTACGCTGAACCTGCAGCACGCCTTCACGCTGCCGCCGCCCGACGGCTCCGGCGCCGCGGCAGCGCAGCCGGAACCGGACAAGGAAGCAGACAAAAAAGCCGACAAGGAGCCAGCGGCGAAACCGGCGCCGCCGTTCGTCCTCGGCATCACCCACGCCGAAGTCAGTGGCGGCCGCCTGCAATGGCGCGACGCTGCCACTGGCGCGGGCGAAGCGGCGCTGGACCTCGCCAAACTGGACGCCGCGCTCGATCATTTCAGCAGCGCCGGCGACAGTGCCGCGCAAGTGCAGTTCAGCGCCGAAACCGATGCCGCCGAAACGCTGCATTACCAGGGCAAGCTGGCGGCCGACGGCCAGTCGCTGCACGGCGAACTGCAGGTCGGCGCGCTGAAGCCGCAGCGCCTGCAACCGTATTTCGCCGCGCTGTTCGCCGGCAGCCTCGGCGATACGCAAATCGACGCCACACTGCCGCATCGGCTGGCATGGGGCGAGGAAGCGCCGCAACTGACGATGGAACAGGGCAGCATCAAACTGCACCCGCTGCAAGTCTTGCTGCCAGGCGCCAAACAGCCGGCGCTGGGCGCGCGTGAGATCGCGCTGAGCGGCCTGCGGCTCGATCTGGCGCAGCACCACGCCGGTGCCGAACAGCTGCTGCTGGACGGCGTCGCAGTCGCGGTGCAGCGCAGCCACGACGGCGACATCGATCTGCTGGCGGCGCTGCAACCCGGCAAGACGCAAACGGCGCCGGAGAAAAAAGCCCGGCATGCCGCTCCGCCAAAAACCGGAGAAACCGCGCCGCCGGAAGGCTGGCAAGTGGAGCTGCAGCACCTGAAGTTGGCGCAATCGGAACTGCGTTTTGCGGACGCGCTGGTGGCGCCGCAAAACAATGGCAAGCCGGCGCTGCAGCAATTCAGCAAGATCGACCTGACAGTGGACGACATCGCGCTGCGGCTCGACGACGGCGGCCTCCACGCGCAACCGCTGCCGGTGGCGCTGCAGCTGACGCACAACCAGAGCGGCCGTCTGGCGGTGAACGGCAAACTGAATCTGCAACCGCTCGGCGCCGATCTGCAGATCGACGCGCGCGGACTCGGCCTGCCGGCCTTCCAGCCGTATATCGCCGACCACAGCAATGCCAGCATCAGCCGCGGCGCGCTGAACGCCAAAGGCAAGCTGGCGTTCGAACTGGCCGACCAGCACCCGCTGCGCGCCAGCTATGCCGGCAATCTGTCGCTGACCGGCGTGCGCACGCTGGACCGGGTCAGCGGCGACGATTTCGCGCGCTGGAAGTCCTTTTCGATCAGCACCGTCAAGGCCAGCATCGACGGCGACCAGCCGCTGCGGCTGGCGCTCGGCGATGTCACGCTGGCGGATTTCTACGCGCGCATCATCGTCAATTCCAACGGCCGCCTGAACCTGCAGGACATCGTCGCCACGCCCGGCGACGGCGAAACCGCGCCGACCCGCAGCCTGACGCAGGCGGCGCCGGCCGAAGCCAAACCGGCGGAAGCACCGAAGCCGGCGCCGGCCAAGGAGGAAGAACCGTCCGGCCCGAAACCGGACATCCGCATCGAGCGCATCAAGCTGCAGGGCGGCAACATCAATTTCACCGACAACTTCGTCCAGCCGAACTACAGCGCCAACCTGACCGGCATGGCCGGCTCGGTATCGCAGCTGGCCAGCGACGCCAAGGAGCCAGCCGACGTCGCCCTGCAAGGCAAGCTGGACGGCGACGCGCCGGTCGACATCAGCGGCAAGGTCGATCCGCTCGGCGCCGAGCTGTTCCTCGATCTGACCGCCAGCGCGCACGGCATCGAGCTGACCCGGCTGACGCCGTACGCGGCCAAGTACGCCGGCTATGCGATCACCAAGGGCAAGCTGTCGGCCGACGTCAAGTACCACATCGAAAAGGGCAAGCTGGAAGCGCAGAACAATCTGTTCGTCGATCAGCTGACCTTCGGCGACAAGGTCGACAGCCCGGACGCCACCAAGCTGCCGGTGCTGCTGGCGGTGGCGCTGCTGCGCAACAGCCGTGGCGAGATCGACCTGCACCTGCCGGTGTCCGGCTCGCTGTCGGACCCGGAATTCTCGGTCGGCGGCATCATCGTGCGGGCGCTGATCAACCTGCTGACCAAGGCCGTCACCGCGCCGTTCTCGCTGCTGGCCTCGGCCTTCCAGGGCGCCGACGATGTCGGCGAACTGAGTTACGTCGAATTCGATCCCGGCGCCGGCACGCTGTCGGACAAGGCCGACAAGAAGCTCGACGCGCTCGCCAAGGCGCTGGCCGACCGGCCGGAACTGAAGCTGGAAATCACCGGCCGCATCGACCCCGCCACCGACCGCGACGGCGTCCGCCACCTGTGGCTGCAACGCCAGCTGCAGCGGCAGAAGATCGAGGATTTGCGCAATCAGGGCTCGGCGGTGCAGCTGCGCGAGGTCAGCGTCAAGCCGGACGAGTACGAGAAATATCTGAAGCAGGTCTACAAGGCAGCCAAGTTCGACAAGCCGCGCAACATGATCGGGCTGACCAAATCGCTGCCCGTTCCGGAGATGGAAAAGCTGCTGCTGGAGCACGCGCCGGTCGATGAAAGCGCGCTCAAGGAGCTGGCCGAACAGCGCGCGTCGAACGTCAAGCGCTATCTGGAGGAGCAGGGCAAGATCGCCGATCAGCGCCTGTTCCTGATCGCGCCGAAGCTGTCGGCAGAGGGTATCGAAGGCGGCGGTGCGCCGAACCGGGTGGAGTTTTCGATCAGCCGCTGAAGACGCGGCGGCCGGTGTCGGCGGCAACCGCCGGCACCGGCAAAAACAGCGGGAAAAATCAGGCAGTGCCGCCGACGGTGACGCCGTCGATGCGCAGGGTCGGCTGGCCGACGCCGACCGGCACGCTCTGCCCTTCCTTGCCGCAGACGCCGACGCCGGAATCGAGCCGCATGTCGTTACCGATCATCGACACCCGGTTCATCACGTCCGGGCCGCTGCCAATCAGCGTCGCGCCCTTGACCGGATGGCTGATCTTGCCGTTCTCGATCAGATAGGCTTCGCTGGCGGAAAACACGAACTTGCCGTTGGTGATGTCGACCTGGCCGCCGCCGAAATTCACCGCGTACAGACCGTTCTTGACCGAGGCGATGATTTCCGCCGGATCGCGGTCGCCGCCCAGCATGTAGGTATTGGTCATGCGCGGCATCGGCAGATGGGCGAAGGATTCGCGGCGGGCGTTGCCGGTCACCGGCAGCTTCATCAGGCGGGCGTTCAGCGTGTCCTGGATGTAGCCCTTCAGGATGCCGTCCTCGATCAGCGTGGTGCACTGGGTCGGATTGCCTTCGTCGTCGATGTTCAGCGAACCGCGCCGGTGCGCGATGGTGCCGTCGTCGACTACCGTCACGCCCCTGGCGGCGACGCGCTCGCCGATGCGGCCGGAGAAGGTGCTGGAACCCTTGCGGTTGAAATCGCCTTCAAGGCCGTGGCCGACCGCTTCGTGCAGCAGCACGCCGGGCCAGCCGGGGCCGAGCACCACCGTCATCGGCCCGGCCGGCGCCGGCCGCGCTTCCAGATTCACCAGCGCCGCCGCCACCGCTTCCGAGGCGTACTGTTCCAGCAGCTGTTCGCTGAAATATTCATAGCCATAACGGCCACCGCCGCCGGACGAGCCGATTTCGCGGCGGCCGTTCTGCTCGGCGATCACCGTCACCGATACCCGCACCAGCGGCCGGATGTCGGCAGCAATCACGCCATCGCCGCGCGCCACCAGCACCACGTCGTATTCGCCGGCGAGACCGGCCATCACCTGCACCACGCGCGGGTCCCTGGCGCGGGCGATGCGTTCGATCTTTTCCAGCAGCCGCACCTTCTGCGTCGCATCCAGCGAGCCGATCGGATCGTTCGGCAGATACAGATCGCGCCCGCCGACCTGATGCATCGCGGCGGCGATGCGCGCCTTGCCGGCGCCCTGGCGGGCGATGGTGCGAGTGGCGGCGGCCGCTTCGGCCAGCGCCCGTTCGGAGATTTCGTCGGAATACGAAAACGCCGTCTTGTCGCCGGCCACCGCGCGCACGCCGACGCCCTGGTCGATCGAGAAGCTGCCGGTCTTGACGATGCCTTCTTCCAGGCTCCAGCTTTCGCTCTTGGTGAACTGGAAGTACAGGTCGGCGTAATCGACGCGATGGGTGAACATCGTGCCTAGCGTTTTCAGCAGCGCCGCCTCGTCCAGCCCGAACGGCGTCAGGAGCAGCTCGCGCGCGGTGGCCAGCGCGCCAAAATTCGGTTCGAATGGTTTCATCGGTACAATGCGCGGCCAGCTGCCGCGGCGGAAGTGAGTGGAGTGACAGGTCGATTGTAGAACATCCGCGCAGCCCCGGCCCGACGCCGCCGGAGGAACCGGAAAAGCCCCGCCGACTCCATATACTCCCCACATCGCGCCTCTGCGGCGGGCGTTTGCATTATCAAATTTACCTATACTCCCCGTATTTTTCGACGGGCAAAAAAAACCAGCCGGACGGCTGGTTCAAACCCTTGGAGAAATTGTCGTTCGGCGCGGACGCTCAATAGCTGGTGATCGGGCTCGGCTCGCCGTTCTTGAAATCGAACACGGTGACCGGTGAACTCTTCATGTCGTGGTTCTTGTCGTATTCGTAGACGCCGGCCACGCCCTGGAATTTGATCTTGGCCAGCACCGGCTGATACACCTTCGGATCGGCCGACTTGGCCTTCTGCATCGCCTCGGCGATCATGTTCATGCCGTCGTAGAACGACACCGCGTAGGTCAGCGGCTTGCTGCCGTAGGCTTTCTGGTAGTTGGCCGAGAAGGTCTTGCCGGCGTTTTCCGCCTCGAGCAGCGACCCGCCCTGGGTGCAGAACACGCGGCTGTCCATCGCGTCGCCGGACAGCTTGCCCATCTCGGCATTGCAGATGGTGTCGCCGCCGAGCAGGTAGGCATCGACGCCGAGCTGCTTCATCTGCCGCTTCATCGCCGCCGCCTGGGCGAAATAGCCACCGTAGAAAATCGCATCCGGCTTCTTGGTCTTGATCGAGGTCAGGATCGAGGTGAAGTCGGTCGCCTTGTCGTTGGTGTATTCGCGCGCGGCGATGGTCACGCCGACGGTCTTGGCGGCCTTGACGAATTCATCGACCACGCCCTGGCCGTAGGCGGTGCGGTCGTCGATCACGGCGATCTTCTTCAGCTTCAGTTCCCTGGCCGCGTACATCGCCATCTTGCCGCCGAGCTGGCTGTCGTTGGCACCGATGCGGTAGACGTAGGGAAAATTCTGCAGCGTGATCTTCGGATTGGAACCGACCGTCGCCATCACGATGCCGGCGTCGTTGTAGACGCGCGAAGCCGGAATCGCCACGCCCGAGTTGTACGGCCCCAGCACCGCCTTGACGCCGGCATCGACCAGCTTCTGCGCTGCCTGCACGCCGGATTTCGGATCGGCCTGATCGTCCTCGACCAGCAGTTCAAACCTGACCTTCTTGCCGCCGATCGCCACGCCCTTGGCGTTGAGTTCGTCGATCGCCAGCTTGACGCCGTTTTCATTGTCCTTGCCAGCCGGCGCCTGCGCTCCGGTCATCGGGCTGGAAAAGCCGATCTTGACCACCTGTTCATCGGCGGCGAACGCCAGCAGCGGCAGCGCCGCCAGCACGATCCCGCCACGCATCCATCCGCGCAAAACGTTTTTCTTCATGTCAACTCCGTTATGGTTTGGTCTTGAAAAACATCGCCTCGCGGCGCCGTCGGCACGGCATCGGCGGCAGCGCGCGGGCGCCGCCGCGAAACCGGACACCGGTCGATTATAGAGAAACGCCCTGCATATTAATGCGGTAATTTCCCGGCGCTTCCTGCACTTAATTTTTTTGAATTTCCGTTTCCCTGAATTAAATACTTCAAGGGCGGCGCGCGCCGCACCGGCCAGAAACCAGAAAAAAACAGACGCAACGGCAGGATGCGGCTTGCCGCCTGGCGCCGACGCCATTGCGCCGCGCCCGCTTTTCCACCGTCACCCCGGCAAGCCGGAATGACTGGCCAATGAAATGTCCAGACTACGCCAAAGCAGGCTCACAGCCGCCGGTGCCGCAGCGCCGGCAGGCTTTCGCGCACCTCGCGCAGCACCGCCGGATCGAGCGCGCCGGCCACCACGCCGGCGCCTTCGGCGCGCTCGGCGACGATCCGGCCCCACGGGTCGATCAGCATGCTGTGGCCCCAGGTGCGGCGGCCGTTCGGATGTTGGCCGCCCTGTGCCGCCGCCAGCACGTAGCACTGGTTCTCGATCGCCCGCGCGCGCAGCAGCGGCTCCCAGTGCGCCTGGCCGGTGGTGTGGGTGAACGCCGACGGCACCACCATCAGCGCGCAGTCGCCGAGCGCGCGGTACAGCTCGGGAAAGCGCAGGTCGTAGCAGATCGACAGGCCGACGCGGCCGCACGGCGCGTCGAAACCGACCGGCGTGGCGCCGGCTTCGATGGTGCGCGCCTCCTGGTAGGATTCGGCGCCGCGCGTGAAGCTGAACAGGTGCACCTTGTCGTAGCGCGCCACCTGCGCGCCGTCGGGGTCGTAGACCAGCGTGGTATTGAGCACCTTGCCGGGAACCGCCGCCGTCAGCGGCAGCGTGCCGCCGATCAGCCAGACGCGGTGGCGGCGCGCGGCGTCCGCCATGAATGCCTGGATCGGGCCGGCGCCGGGCGATTCCGCATGGCCGAGCTTGTCGGTTTCGCGCATGCCCATCACCGCCCAGTATTCCGGCAGCAGCAGCAACTGCGCGCCGCCGGCGACGGCTTCGGCCATCAGCGCGTCGGCGACCGCGAAGTTCTGTTCCGGCAGTGGCGTCGATACCATCTGCAGCGCGGCGATGTTCATGCGGCTCTCCTCGTTCCGTCGGCGGCTCACGGCTGTTCGGCCGCCGGCGCCGGGTTGCTCTTGCGGTCCAGCTTGACCACCTTCGGGTCCAGCCACGGGCCGCTAATATCATATTCAAAGGTGAAGGCGCGCATCAGCGGATCGCGCAGGAACAGCTGCGCCAGGAACGAGCCGACCCCGACCACCGGATTGATGACCCCGGCCACCACCGCCGCGGTGCCGAGATTGATTTCCGGGATCACCGCGACGTGCAGGTTCTGCGTTTCCCGCGCCAGATCGGCGCTGCCGTCCATCAGCACGGTGGCGGAGACGCTGCGCATCTTGAAGTTGTCGGTGGTGACGCGACCATTGGCGATCGTCGCGGTGGCGACCACGCCGTCGAACGCGAAGCCCTCGGAAAACACGTCGCGGAAATCCAGCGTCAGCCGGCGCGGCAGCGATTGCAGGCTCAATACGCCGAGCAGCTTGGCGGCACCCGGATCGACCTTCAGGAACTGGCCAGCCTGCATGTCCAGGTGCAGCTGGCCGGCCAGGGTCGGAATGTCGAGCGAGAACGGCAGGCCGTTCCAGGTGATCTCGCCATCCATCCGGCCCTTGCCGCCACGCAGCACCTGGGCGAAGCCGAAGCGTTCCAGCAGCTTGCCGGCGTCGTTGATGTCGAGCGCATAGGTCAGGTCCGACACGCTCTTGCCAGCCGCCGTGGTCCATTTGCCGGCGCCCCGGAAAGTGGCGTCCGGATTGGCCAGTTCCAGCTTGCCGATGCGCCATTCACGCACCTCGCTGCCGGGCTCCGGGCGAACGTTGTTGGCCTGCACTTCCAGCCGGCCGAACTGCTTGCCGAACAGCTGGAAGCTTTCGGCGACGATGTCGAGCGCCGGAATCCGGGTTGCCTCGCCCTCGCCTTCCAGCAGATCGCCAACGTCGGATGCCGCCGATTCCGGCACCACCAGCGACGCCAGCCGCGCCTTGACCCGCCCCATCGTGCGGCCGGAGCGCGAGGCATTCCAGGTAACGTAACCGGATGCCTGCGCCGAATCGACGTTGGCCTGCCACAGCAGGTCCTGATGCGAGACGCCGACCACCACCCGGTCCAGCTTCTTGCCGAGCACCACCAGTTCACCGGCGCGCGCCGCCATCACTTCCGGCTCGATGTACTGCGCCAGATCGAAGCCGTCCGCCGCCGCTTCCGGCTGCTGGCCGCCGGCGGCCGTCATCGACGCGGCAATCGCGCGCCAGGCGTCGATGTTCAGCGTATCGACACTGAGGTTGGCGGCCAGCCCGGCCTGCGGTTCCGGCGCCGGCACGTTGACGCCGATACCGCCGGCGGTGACGCGCCAGGCTTCGTGACGGTCGGTGGCGCGGCGGCGCAGGTAGCGCGCCTCGATCGCCGAACCGAGCGACAGCCGGATTTCATCGCGCGCCACCAGCACGTCGTCGGAGGCCACGCCAGCCATGCGGAATTTCAGCGGCAGCGCCTCGCCCGCGCTCTTCTTCAGCGGCGCCGGAAAATCCAGCGCCAGCCCGAGCAGATCGGATTCGACGCTGATTTCCGGCTGACGCCCATGCACCGCGATCGACACGCCATAGCGGGCGCTGCCGCTCAGCCGCTGCAGCGCCGGCGAGTCGTAGCTCTTGCGCAGGCCGTCGGCCGTCAGCGTGCCATCGGCGCGCACCAGAATGCTGCCGTCGGCGCGGCTGCCGCCGGTCAGCGCCAGCGGACCATCGAGAAATTCGCCCTTGATGCCGTTCAGCGTCAGGCCATGCTCGTTGAATTCCAGCTTGCCGGCGGCCTTGCGGATCGGCGGCAGCTCGCTCATCAGCGTGACGTCGTTACCGGCCAGTTGCAGCGCGCCGCGCACCCTGGCCTCGTGCATCTGTTCCAGCGGCAGTTGCAGCTGCAGCGCCAGTTTGGCGTTGCCGCCGGCCTTGACCGGTTCGGTGAAATCGCCGATCCAGCCGAGTACCGGGCTGTGGTTGACGAAACCGACGAAATCCGCCAGTGCGCCGCTGGCGCTGCCGTCGATTTCCAGCAACGGCGCCGGCGCCAGCAGGTCGGCGATCACCGCGCTGGTCGGGCCGATCGCCACATTGGCGCTGGCGGCGCTGCGCGCGCGGATTTCCATGCGGCTGCGGTCGAATGCGAAGGTGCCGTCGATATGCTCCAGCAGCGGCCATTCCGGCGCCTTGCCGTCGCGGCCGAACTGGCCGGGGCTGTATTCCAGCGTACCGTCCTCGATCCGGCCGGCGACGCGGAATTCGCCGGCCGGCTTGTCGCCCGGCCGCGCCGGACGGAACGGGAAGCGCGCCAGATCACCCTTCAGCGCCAGCGTCACATCGCTGGCGCGGCCATGCTGCAAGGCGTTGCCGAGCCAGTGGCGCAGGTGTTCCGGCGTCGCCGCCGGCAGGTAGCGGCCAATGCGGGACAGATCGAGATAGGCGATGTTGCCGCTCAGTTCGAGGTTGCCGAGCGCCTGCGGCTGGTGCAGCGGCAGCAGATGGCGGCCGGACAGCGTCATCTGCAGGTCCTCGCGCCGCAGGTCGAGCCGGTCGAGCTGCACCATCAGCGTGTCGCGATCGGGGAATTGCCAGTGCGCCTGCAGCCGCAGTTGCTCGAACGACAGTGGCGGTTCCGGCAGCACGCCGGGCAGCAGCAGGCTGGCCTGCGGCGCGTCCAGCTTCAGCGTGCCGCCATGCTCGCCGGCGTCGATGCTGCCGGCGAGACCGGCAAAGCCCGGCCGCGCGCCACCATCGGTAGCGGGCCGGCTGTCGATGCCGAGTCCGGCGAAGCGTCCCTTGATCGCGTACGACGCCGGCCGTGGCCAGTCGCCGCGCCATTGCGCCGACACATCCAGCACCCGGCCACGTGGCGCGTAGTCGCGCAGCAGGCCGCGCTGCACCTCCGACATCGGCAATCGCCGCGCCAGCGCCGCCAGCGCCTCCAGATCCAGTTCGCGCACTTCGACGCTGGTGCGCGCCGGCTGGCCGGCGGTGGCGACGGCGTGGCTTTCGCGCAATGTGGTCGGCGGCACCCGCAGGCCGTCGGCGGTTTCCAGCGCCAGCTCCTGCAACGCGAAGGTATAGCCGCGCCGGCCGAACGCCAGCCATTCCAGCTTGCGCGCCGGTTCATACACTTCGCTGGCCGATACCCGACCGGCGAGGCGCGTCAGTTCCAGCGGCGCCAGTTCGGGATCGAGGCGCGCCGCCACGTCGCGCAGCGCCAGATCGGCGGTGAAATCGGCGACGTTGGCATGCCGGAACTGCAGCCAGGCGCGCACCGAGCCGCCGCCGCGCGTCAGTTCGAACGGCAGCCCGACGTAGCGCCGCCAGGCGGCAAAATCGGCATCGCGCAAATCCAGATACAGCTCGCCATTCCAGCGCGCCGGATCGGCGACGCGGGCGGCGAACGGCGCATGACTGAAATCGGCGCGGATGTCGAGCGGCGCCGCCAGTGCCGCCGGCGGCGTCGCCCGCAGCGCGAAGCGATGGCGGCGCCAATTGTTGTGCAGTACGAAATCGAGGTCGTCCAGCACCAGTTCCGGGGCGGCGCGCTGCTCGTCGTTCCAGCGCACGCGGCCGTGGCGGATCACGATCTCGCGCTGTGCCAGCACCCAGTCGGCGCCGCCGCCGTCGGCGCCGGCCGGATCGATCAGGATGCCGCCGACGTGCAGGCGACCGGCGGCGTCGCGGCGGATGTCGAGGTCGGGGCCGGTGATTTCCAGATCGTTCAGGCGCAGCCCGCCGACCGCCGCCGACCACCACGCCACCGTACCCTCGACCGCCGGCAGCGTCAGCGCCGCGCGGCCGGCGCCGTCATGCACCACCACGCCGGTCAGCGCCAGATGCGGCCGCAGGCCGTGCCAGGAGGCGCGCACCGTGCCGATCGACACCGGCTGGCCGAGCGCGCGCGTGGCGACGCGCTCGATGTCGGGCTTGTAGTGGTCGATGTTGGGCAGTACCGCGTAGCGCAGCGTCAGGAACAGCGCGCAGAACAGGAAATACAGCAGCACCGCCAGACGGAACAGCCCGCCCAGCAGGCGCCGGGTCCAGCGCCCCAGATGGCGGTAGCCGGTGGCCAGCGCCCGACCGGCGGCAGCCAGGCGCGCCAGCGGCGCGGCGGATTGCGGCGCCTGCGTCATGCGCCGGGACGGCGGCACGGATGGAATAAAATGGCCTGGCGCGGCCACCGCCGCGACGCCGGCTGCGGCCACCGTTGCCCGCGCGCTCCCGACCAACCCTTTTCCAAACCCCGCCCTCCGTGATCCATTCGCTTTTGACCAGCCGCGATGCTTCGCGGTTCTTCGCGCGCTGGAGCGACGCCGACCCGGCGCGCCCGCAATTGGTGCAAGACCTGGCCCGATTATCCCTGAGCGCGGCCGAGTTTGCTGACGTTTTGCAACGTCACACCAGCGCTGGCGCCACACTGCCGGCGGCGATGCGGCGACTGCGCAATCTGCTGCTGGCGGTGCTGATCGAGCGCGATCTGGATGGCCGCGCCGAGCTGGCCGAAGTGCTGCGGACCATGACGGCGTTCGCCGAATTCGCGATCCGCACCCAGCTGGCGGCGCTGACGGCGGAAATGACGGCGGCGCACGGCGTGCCGCTCGGTCAGGAAAGCGGCGAACCGCAGGAGCTGATGGTGCTCGGCATGGGCAAGCTGGGCGGCGCCGAGCTGAACGTGTCGTCCGACATCGACCTGATCTTCGTCTATGGCGAGGAAGGCGACACCGACGCTGGCCCGGAGCAGCGGGCATTGTCGAACCACGAATTCTTCACGCGGCTGGGCAAGAAGCTGATCGCCGCGCTGGCCGAGATCACCGAGGACGGCTTCGTGTTCCGCGTCGACATGGCGCTGCGGCCGAACGGCGCCTCCGGGCCGCTGGTGGCCAACCTGAACATGGTCGAACGCTACCTGATCGTGCAAGGCCGCGAATGGGAGCGCTACGCCTGGATCAAGGCACGCGCGATCAGCGGCCGCGCCGCCGACATCGCCGCGCTGGACAATATCGTGCGGCCGTTCATCTACCGCCGCTATCTGGATTTCGGCTCGATCGACGCGCTGCGGGCGATGCACGGCCAGATCCGCGCCGAGGTGGCGCGCCAGGAACTGCGCCATCCCGACCGCAGCAGCAACGTCAAGCTCGGGCGCGGCGGCATCCGCGAAATCGAATTTCTGGCGCAGGTGTTCCAGCTGATTCGCGGCGGCCGCGACCCGGAACTGCGCGACCGCTCGACCCGCGCGACGCTGCGCACGCTGGCCGACAAGGGGCTGCTGGAAGCCGACACGGTCAGCCAGCTGCAGGAATCCTATGAATTCCTGCGCAATCTGGAACACCGGCTGCAATACCTGGACGATGCCCAGACCCATACCCTGCCGGCCAGCGACGACGACCGGCTGCGGGTGGCGCAGATGATGGGCATGGCCGACACCGGCACGCTGACGGCGGCGCTGGATGCCCACCGCAGCCGGGTGGCGGCGCGCTTCGACGCCATCTTCAACGAACCGCAGGACGCCGGCGCTGGCAACGGCGGCGCGCAAGGCACCACGCTGTCCGAGCGCGACACGCCGGAAACGGTGGCGGCCTGCCTGGCCGCGCTCGACTTCGACGAGGCCGACGACGCCGCCCGCCGCCTGCTGCTGAGCTGGCAGGCGCCGCGTATGCAGTCGCTGCCGGAATCCAGCCGCAACCGGCTGGCGGCAGTGATCAACGCCGCGCTGCCGATGATCGGCAAGCTGCCGCAGGCGCGCTTCGCCACGCTCGGCCGGCTGCTGGATTTCCTCGAAGCGATCGCCCGCCGCGCCGCCTATCTGGCGCTGCTGGTCGAATATCCGGGCACGCTGACGCGGCTGATCCGCATGATCAACGCCAGCGACTGGGCCGCCAAATACCTGACCCAGCATCCGATCCTGCTCGATGAAATCCTCGAACAGCGCGGGCTGAAGGGCAGCGCCGACTGGGCCGAATTCGGCCGCGACTGCCGGCGCCAGCTGGACGCCGCCGCCGGCGATACCGAGCGCCAGATGGACATCCTGCGCGAGATGCACCACGTACAGGTATTCCGCCTGCTGGCGCAGGATCTGGCCGGCGGGCTGACGGTCGAACGGCTGGCCGACGAACTGTCGGCGCTGGCCGACGAGCTGGTCGGGGCGACGCTGCAGGCGGTCTGGAACGGCATCGCCAACCGCCACCGTGAGCTGCCGCGCTTCGCCGTGATCGCCTACGGCAAGCTGGGCGGCAAGGAACTCGGCTACGCTTCCGATCTCGACCTGATCTTCCTGTACGACGACGACGATCAGGAAGCGCCAGCGCTGTACGCCAAACTGGCGCAGCGCTTCATCACCTGGATGAGCAGCCACACCTCGGCCGGCACGCTGTTCGAGATCGATCTGGCTCTGCGGCCGGACGGCGCCTCGGGCCTGCTGGTGGCGCCGCTGTCGAGCTTCCGCAAATACCAGCTGGAATCGGCCTGGGTGTGGGAACACCAGGCGCTGACGCGGGCCCGCTACTGCGCCGGCGACGCCGCCATCGGCGCCGCCTTCGAGGACATCCGCGCCGCCGTGCTGCGCCAGCCACGCGAGGCCGCGACGCTGAAGCGCGAAGTCTGCGCGATGCGCACCCGGCTGCACGACGCCCATCCGAACCGCTCGCCACTGTTCGACCTGAAACATGACGCCGGCGGCATGGTCGACATCGAATTCATCGTGCAATACCTGGTGCTGCTGCACGCCGCGCGCCACCCGGAACTGGTGGCCGACATCGGCAACATCGGCCTGCTGAAGCTGTGCGGCCAGCTCGGGCTGATCGACGCGGCGCTGGCCGGCCAGGTCGCCGACGGCTACCGCGCCATGCGCCGGTTGCAGCATCAGGTGCGGCTGCAGGGCGAACAGCGGGCGCGGGTCGAACCGGCCCAGGTGGCCGCCGAAGCCGCCGCCGTGCGCCAGTTGTGGAGCGCGGTGCTGGAATGACGCGGCCGCCGAGTGTGCCTGAAAATATCTGCTGTAAATACATACAGGATGGTGTATTTTTCAAGCCGGGCTCCAACTGCCCGTGACAGGGCGATTTTAAGGCATACTCCCCCTGTTTTTATTTTTCCCGACGACATGGCAACGCCGTGACGGCAGCGTACTGGGGAAAATCGATATATCCAAATTGCTTCTTTTTCCTTCCGCCAACATCACGCCGATTTTAAAATCTATCGACTCGATAGATTCTCTGTATTTCACCCCGCGCCGCGTTGGCGCGTCCTTCCCGCGAAAGACCAGCCCATGCCAACCTCCCCCACCTCGCCGCTGCGTCAGCACACGGTCGTCATCGTCGGCGGCGGCGCCGGCGGCACCGCGGTCGCCGCGCGGCTGCGGCGCGCCCGCCCGCAGCTCGACATCGCCGTCATCGACGCCGCCACCGACCACTATTACCAGCCGGCCTGGACGCTGGTCGGCGGCGGCCAGTACACGGCGGCGGCAACCCGCCGCGCGCTGCGCGACTGCCTGCCGCAAGGCGTCGCCCACATCCCGGCGCGGGTACAGGAGCTGGCGCCGGACCAGCGGCAGGTGGTGCTGGAAGACGGCACCCGCGTCGGCTACCAGTTCCTGGTGCTGGCGGCCGGTATCCAGCTCGACTGGGACGCCATCGAGGGCTTGAGCGAAACGCTCGGCAAAAACGGCGTCACCAGCAATTACCGCTACGACCTCGCGCCCTACACCTGGGAATGCGTGCGCCGCTTCGGCGGCGGCACCGCGCTGTTCACCCAGCCCGGCACGCCGCTGAAGTGCCCCGGCGCGCCGCAAAAGGCGCTGTATCTGGCCGCCGACCATTTCCGCCGGCGCGGCATCAGCGCCGATCTGCAGTTCTGCACCGCCGGCGGCGCGGTGTTCGGCGTGCCGTTCTACGCGCAGGCGCTGGACCGGGTGATGGCTTCCTACGACGCCCAGGTGCGGCTCGGCCACAATCTGGTGGCGGTGAACGGCGCCGCCCGGCTGGCCACCTTCGAAACCGTGGTGGATGGCAAAAAGCAGCGCACTGACATCCATTTCGACATGCTGCACGTGGTGCCGCCGCAAAGCGCGCCGGCCTTCATCCGCGCCAGCGCGCTGGCGGACGCCAACGGCTGGCTGGAGGTGGACAAGCACAGCCTGCGCCATGTCCGCTATGCCGACGTGTTCGGCCTCGGCGACTGCACCTCGACGCCGAACAGCAAGACCGCCGCCGCCATCAAGAGCCAGGCGCCGGTGCTGACGGAAAACCTGCTGCGGGCCATCGACGGTCAGCGCGACAGCGCCCACTACGACGGCTACGCCGCCTGCCCGCTGACCACCTCGATCGGCAAGGTCATGCTGGCCGAATTCAGCTACGGCGGCGTGGTCGCGCCCAGCTTCGCCGCCGACCCGCGCGTGCCGCGCCGCTTCTACTGGTGGCTGAAAAAAAGCTTCATGCCGTTCCTGTACTGGCACATCATCCTGAAGGGCCGCAACTGGCCGGTCTTGCACCGCACGCGCGAATATCCGGCGGGGGTGCCGTCGGTGCAGCCGTAGGTTGATGCACTCCACAACCCGTCGCGCCTGACCATAGCAAACGCGTTTGGTGCTGCAAGGTGAGTACGCCGCTGGGTTCCCGCCTGCGCGGGAACGACAAGTTACGGGTGTTGCGACCGGTATCACCGCTGCTGCCGCTCTGACGTATCCACCGTCGTTCCCGCGCAGGGTTGAGCAGGGAATGCAGACAGCCTGCTGTCTGCCTGCGAAACGGTTTTCTCTTGCAAGCGAAAACGCGCCCTGCAAGGGAGAACCCACTGGTGTTGGCTTACCCCACTTGAATTTCTACATCGCATAGCGGTGTGGTATTTTTTGGGCATCTTCATCGGTTTTAAGGCGAGTCAATGGAACTGCCTATACAGATAGCTCTAGGTACTTGTTTATTGGCGGCCGGCGCGGTTTTGTTGCACTTCTTCTATGTCGCCATGAAGTCGCCCGAAGAAATCCGCCTTGGATTAGCTAGCGAGTTGCCAAAGAGTTGGGGTGGTCGCCTTTACCTCGGGATAGTTGTTCTATCTTGGCTGTCATTTGCGTTTAGTGGCGCTTATGGCCTGCTTTCCTGGCTCCCCAGCGAAGGTGCCCTGACTCTTGCTGGGCTAATTGCCCTCATGTCGCTGGGGTTGCTGACGCACATTGAACGCTCGGCCTATATCCTTACGAGCTACCGTCGCACATTGAAAGTGCGTGAGGGACTTGAACAACTCGTCAAATACGCCACGATCCCTTCGCAAGGAACCATCGAGAGCCTCCAGGAAAAGGCTGCCTCTGCTGAAACAGGGGAAGAGCGGGACGTCCACCGAGAGCTGGCACGATTAGCCGCTGCTCTGGCTGAACGAGACACCAAACTTTGTGAGTACGCCATCAACCAAGCCCAACGCGAAGCTACTGAACAGGCAGAAGTAAAGGAAAGGGCGGATAAAACTGCCAACGCTCACGCGGCACGCCGAGAACTGCAAGAGAACCTACGAGATGCCCTTAACGCCGCCGTATCCAGCGCCGCTGTTTGCAAAACGATCGACTTTACCAATACAGGAGTTGAGGTGCTCTTGGAACCCACCGTAGCTAAGCAAAAATGGCGGGGCCTGTATGACTTCAGTGAACGATTGCGGCGCTTAGGTCAGGACGCGCCAATTTTGACGCTCCTTCAAGCTGTTACTGGTGCGAAACCCATTTCAGACACCAGCTTCGAAATGGTGTTCAGTGGAACCGAACGGGACGGGTATTACGACGTATTCAGCATTCGCCAGGGAGTCCAAGCAAGCCTTGCCGAGGGGCTAGCCTTTGAGCCGTCATTGGACGGCCTGGTAGCTGCCTTCTTTCTTCGTGCAGCACTGCCTGGACGGATGGCTTGGGGGCATGGCTTCTATGACCGTGACCAAGAATTCATATTCAGCCAGGATCGTATGGTCGCCATCCTAGAAAATGACAATGTAGCCCCTAACAGCGAAGGACTGCGGGCAGTCGCTACGCCCCCAGGTCTTAGGTACTCTCGTGAAGAAGATGGGACGCTGACCATGCGTTGCTTAGCTTACCGGCCGGGTAAGGGGTTCTACGATTACTCGGTCAATATTGCTGGCGGAGTGGCCTCACCGATTCAAGAAACAAAGCTCTACCAGTGGGGCCAGGGCTGCTTCTACTGACCAAAACAAAAGGCAGCTCCCCGTTAGAGGAACTGCCTTGAAATTTCCACCTTCGGAAACCCTTAACTTCGAGGGAAAATTCCCCGGATTAAGTTAATGAATTAGCAAATCGAGCGTTTTTTCGATCGGGCATCCGCCGTGATTACTTGGCGCTCATCAGCGCAACGGTGGTGTCCAGCATGCGGTTCGAGAAGCCCCACTCGTTGTCGTACCACGACGATACCTTGACCAGCCGGCCCGAGACCTTGGTCAGCGTGGCGTCGAAGGTGCTGGAAGCCGGGTTGTGGTTGAAATCGACCGATACCAGCGGCGCGGTGTTGTATTCGAGGATGCCCTTCAGCGGGCCGCTGTCGGCGGCGGCTTTCATGATGGCGTTGACTTCGTCGGCGCTGGTGTCGCGCGCGGCGATGAAGGACAGATCGACGATCGACACGTTGATGGTCGGCACGCGGATCGCGTAGCCGTCCAGCTTGCCGTTCAGTTCCGGCAGCACCAGGCCGACCGCGGCGGCGGCGCCGGTCTTGGTCGGGATCATGCTCATCGTCGCCGAACGGGCGCGGCGCAGGTCTTCGTGCATCACGTCGGTCAGCACCTGGTCGTTGGTGTAGGCATGCACGGTGGTCATCAGGCCGTTGAGCAGGCCGATCTGGTCATGCAGCGGCTTGACCAGCGGCGCCAGGCAGTTGGTGGTGCAGGAGGCGTTCGAGATCACCGTGTCGGATGCCTTCAGCACGCCGTGGTTGACGCCATAGACGATGGTGGCGTCGACATCCTTGCCGCCCGGTGCCGAAATGATGACTTTCCTGGCGCCGCCGGCGATGTGGGCGGCGGCCTTTTCCTTGCTGGTGAAGAAGCCGGTGCATTCCAGCACGACGTCGACGTTCAGCGAGCCCCACGGCAGGTTGGCCGGGTTGCGCTCGGCGAACACCTTGATCTTGTCGCCGTTGACCACCATCGAATCGCCTTCGACCGTGACGGTGCCGGGGAACTTGCCGTGCGCGGTGTCGTACTGGGTCAGGTGGGCGTTGTGCTCGGCGTTGCCGAGGTCGTTGATGGCGACGATCTGGATCTGGTCCTTGAACTTGCCGCCTTCATAGTGGGCGCGAAGGATGTTGCGGCCGATGCGGCCATAGCCGTTGATTGCTACGCGAATGGTCATGGAAAACTCCTGAAAATAAGCCAACAAAGAAATCGGAAAACACGGGAGGCGCGGCAAGCGGCCGCGCCGGCGGCCTCAGGCCAGTACCGCGCGCACTGCGGCGGCGACGCGCTCGACGGTGAAGCCGAAATGCTCGAACAGCACGCCGGCCGGCGCCGATTCGCCGAAGCTGTCGATGCCGACCACGGCGCCGTCCAGACCGACGTACTTGTGCCAGAACGCGGTGACGCCGGCTTCGACCGCCACGCGCGGCAGGCCCGGCGTCAGCACCGATGCCTTCCAGCCAGCGTCCTGGCGGTCGAACACGTCGGTCGATGGCATCGATACCACGCGCACCGCGACGCCTTCGGCGGCCAGCCGGGCGGCGGCCTGCAACGCCAGTTCGACTTCGGAACCGGTGGCGATCAGGATCGCGCGCGCGTCTTTGGCGTCCTTCAGCACGTAGCCGCCGCGATGGATGTGGGTGATCTGTTCCGCCGTGCGTTCCTGGAACTGCAGGTTCTGGCGCGAGAAGATCAGCGTCGACGGTCCATGACGGCGCGTCACCGCATGCGACCAGGCCACCGCCGATTCCACCGTGTCGCACGGACGCCAGTTGTCCAGGTCCGGGATCAGGCGCAGGCTGGAAACGTGCTCGACCGACTGGTGGGTCGGGCCGTCCTCGCCCAAGCCGATCGAATCGTGGGTGAACACGAAGATCGAGCGGATCTTCATCAGCGCCGCCATCCGCAGCGCGTTGCGGCTGTAGTCGGAGAAGGTCAGGAAAGTGGCGCCGAACGGGATGAAGCCGCCATGCAGCGCGATGCCGTTGAGCACCGCGCTCATGCCGAATTCGCGCACGCCGTAGTTGATGTGGTTGCCCGGCTGGTTGGCGCGCACCGCGACCGCTTCCTTCCAGTTGGTCAGGTTGGAGCCGGTCAGGTCGGCCGAGCCGCCGAGGAATTCCGGCAGCACCTGCGCCAGTGCCTGGATCGCGTTCTGGCTGGCCTTGCGGGTGGCGATGGTTTCCTTCTTGTCGACGCAGGCGGCGATGTAGGCCTGCACGGTATCGGTGAAGCTGGCCGGCAGTTCGCCCTGCAGGCGGCGCTCCAGTTCGGCAGCGCGCTGCGGATGGGCGGCGCGGTATTGCTGCATGCGGCCGTTCCATTCGGCTTCGCGGGCGGCGCCGGCGGCCCTGGCGTCCCAGGCGGCGTAAACCTCGGCCGGCACTTCGAACGGCGGATACGGCCAGCCGAGCGCTGCGCGGGTGGCGGCGATTTCCTTGTCGCCGAGCGCGGCGCCATGCACCTTGTCGGTGCCCTGCATGGTCGGCGCGCCACGGCCGATCACGGTCTTGCAGCAGATCAGAGTCGGCTTGCCGGCCGCCTTGGCGCGGACGATCGCCGCATCAACATCATCGACGTTGTGACCATCGACATCGGCGATCACGTTCCAGCCATAGGCTTCGAAGCGCTTCGGCGTGTCGTCGCGGAACCAGCCTTCGACCTTGCCGTCGATCGAGATGCCGTTGTCGTCGTACAGCACGATCAGCTTGCCGAGACCGAGCGTGCCGGCCAGCGAACAGGCTTCATGCGAAATGCCTTCCATCAGGCAACCGTCGCCGACGAACGCATAGGTATAGTGGTCGACCACCTTCAGGTCAGGCTGGTTGAATTCGGCCGCCAGCAGTTCCTCGGCCAGCGCCATGCCGACCGCGTTGGCCAGCCCCTGGCCGAGCGGGCCGGTGGTGGTTTCGACGCCCGGCGTGACGTGGACTTCCGGGTGGCCCGGGGTCTTCGAGCCGAACTGGCGGAAATTACGGATTTCCTCCATCGGCAGGTCGTAGCCGCTCAGGTGCAGCAGTGCGTATTGCAGCATCGAGCCGTGGCCGTTCGACAGCACGAAACGGTCGCGGTCGGCCCAGTGCGGATTGGCCGGGTTGTGCCGGTAGTGGCGCGACCACAGCGCCACCGCGATTTCCGCCATTCCCATCGGCATGCCCGGATGGCCGGAATTGGCCTTTTGCACTGCGTCCATTGCCAGCGCGCGGATCGCGTTGGCCATCTTGGTGGTGGGAAGCGAGGAAGTCATGTCGTTCAGGTAAATGGGGAGCGCGCGCGACGCGGCGAAAACGGGGGAGGAAAGCCCGATATTTTACCAGAGTGGGGTGTGCGGATTTAAAATTGACGCCCCGCCAACAGCAGCGCCGCCGCCCTCTGGCGCGCTCCTCCGATGCCTCCATGCCGCGCTTTCACTGCCCCCAGCCGCTGACGATCGGCGCCGTGATCGACCTGCCGCCGCCGGTGGCGCACCACCTGCTGGTGCTGCGCGCAGCGCCCGGCAGCCACGTCACGCTGTTCAACGGTGCCGGCGGCGAATACACGGCGACCCTGACGGCGCTCGACAAGAAACGCGCCAGCGCCGAGATCAAGACGTTTTCGCCACGCGAGGCCGAACTGCCCTACGCGGTCAAGCTGGTGCAGGGGCTGCCGGAAGCGGCCAAGATGGACTGGATCGTCGAAAAGGCGGTCGAACTGGGCGTGGCGGCGATCCAGCCGCTGGCGGCGCAGCGTTCGGTGGTTCGGCTATCGGCCGAACGGGCGCAACGCAAGCTGGCGCACTGGCAGGCGATCGTGGTGGCCGCCGCCGAGCAGAGCGGCCGCAACCGGCTGGCGCACCTGGCCGAACCGCTGCCGTTCGCCGACTGGGCGGCGCAGCGCGACCTGCACCAGCGCGTGCTGCTGTCACCACGCGCCGAGCGCTCGCTGGCCGACTGGGCGCGCCACCACCCGCCGCAGCCGCTGTCGCTGGCGGTCGGCCCGGAGGGCGGCTTTTCCGCCGACGAGGAAGAACGCGCCGCCGCCAACGGAGTGCTGCTGCTGTCGGTCGGCGCGCGCGTGCTGCGCACCGAAACCGCCGGGCTGGCGGCGCTGGCGGCGCTGAACGCGCTGTGGGGCGAGATGTAGCCAAAAATTACACATACTCCATCGATAGGCATCCTGTACCGGGCACCAGCTGCCAGTTTTTGACACATACTCCCCATTATTTCCGATGGCCCCGGCCCCGCGCCGGCAACCGCCATCGAAATCCGCGACAATCGCGCCCATGCACTGGTTCCGCCGATTCCTCCGCCGCGACCGCCCGCAGATTCCCGACACGCTGTGGCGGGACTGCGTCGCCAGCCTGCCGTTCCTGCAACGGCTGACGGCGCCGGAGCTGCAGCGGCTGCGCCAGCTCGGCGAGACGCTGCTGCACCAAAACACCTTTACCGGCGCCGCCGGCTTCGAGCTGGACGACCGCGTCGCGGTATCGATCGCCGCCCAGGCCGGCCTGCCGATCCTGAACCTGACGCCGGCGCTGTACCGCGACATGGCCGGCGTGATCGTCTATCCGTCGCAATTCATCGTGCCGCAGTCGGAAATCGACGACGCCGGCGTGCTGCACGAATGGCATGAGCCGATTTCCGGCGAGGCGATCGAGGCCGGCGGCGCGGTGATCCTGTCCTGGGAAGATGTCGAGGAGCAGGACGCGCCCGGCTACAACGTGGTGATCCACGAATTCGCCCACAAGATCGACATGGGCGACGGCCACGCCAACGGCTGCCCGCCGTTCCTGCCGGCGTTCCACGCCGGCCTGTCGGCGGCCGGCTGGCGGCGCGCCTTCGCCGCCGCCTACGACGATTTCACGCGCCGCGTCGATGCGCTGGAGGCGGCGCTGCCGGCGGATTTCGACGAGGACGAGCCGGAACATGCCGAACGCTACGATGCGCTGTGCGCCGAGCTGCCGCTGGACCCGTATGCGGCCAGCCATCCGGCCGAATTCTTCGCGGTGGCGTCGGAAGCCTTCTTCGTCCTGCCGCAAGCGCTGGCCGCCGCCTATCCCGAGGTTTACCGCCTGCTGGCCGGCTATTACCGGCAAGACCCGCTGGCCGGCCAGCCCGCCGCTGCTGCCGGGGACGGCGGGGGAAAGCATCTATAATGCAAGGTTTTGCGGCGTTACTGGCCGCGCTCTCCTGAAAACCGACCGGCAATGAAGGTATTTCGCGGACTTCCCAATCCGGCGTCGCGCGCGCCCTGCGCGCTGACGATCGGCAACTTCGACGGCGTGCATCGCGGCCATCAGGCGCTGCTGGCGCGCGTGCGCGAAGCCGCCGCGAAGCTCGGCGTGGAAGCGGCGGTGATGACTTTCGAGCCGCCGCCGCGCGAATTCTTCGCGCGCCTGGCCGGCGATCCGGCCAAGGCGCCGGCGCGCATCGCCAACCTGCGCGACAAGCTGCAATCGCTGCAGGCGGCCGGTATCGACCGGGTGATCGTCGAGCGCTTCAACGCCCGCTTCGCCGCGATGCCGCCGCATGAGTTCATCGAGCGCGTGCTGGTGCAGGGTCTGCACGTCAAATGGCTGATGGTCGGCGCCGATTTCCGTTTCGGCGCGCGCCGCGCCGGCGACGTTGCGCTGCTGGCCGCCGCCGGCCGCGAATACGGCTTCCAGGTGGAAACGCTGGCCGATGTGATCGGCGGCGGCATCCGCATCTCGTCGTCGGCGGTGCGGGCGGCGCTGGCGGCGGCCGACTTCGGCCGCGCCGCCGAACTGCTGGGACGGCCGTTCGCCATCTCCGGCCACGTCGCGCACGGCCAGAAGCTCGGCCGCACGCTCGGCTTCCCGACCCTGAACCTGCCGGTGCGGCATCGCCATCCGGCGCTGTCCGGCATCTTCGTGGTGCGCGTGCATGGTCTGGCGGCAGCGCCGCTGGCCGGCGTCGCCAGCCTCGGGCTGCGCCCGACCGTCGACGACAGCGGCCGCGTGCTGCTGGAAACCCATGTGTTCGACTACGCCGGCAATGCCTACGGCAAGCTGGTGAAGATCGAATTCCTGCACAAGCTGCGCGACGAGGAAAAATACGCCGATCTGGCGACGCTGACCGCGGCGATCGACAACGATGCCGAGCAGGCGCGCGCCTGGCTGCGGCGCGAAGGCGGCGCGCGCTGCGCCACCGACCGAATTTGACGCTGCCGCGCTTGCTCCAGTCGGCGCCGCGTGAATGCCGCGCCCTCCCCTCCTTTCAGCGAAAAACGATATGTCCGATCAAGAATCCAGCAAGAACGCCAAGGCCGGCAAAGCCGGCGCCGCCCCAAAAAACGCCAGCAAATACCCGGTCAACATGCCGGAAACGCCGTTCCCGATGCGCGGCGACTTGGCCAAACGCGAGCCGCAATGGGTCAAGCAATGGCAGGAAAAGAAGATCTACCAGCGCATCCGCAAGGCGTCGGCCGGCCGGCCGAAGTTCGTGCTGCACGACGGCCCGCCGTACGCCAACGGCGACATCCATCTCGGCCACGCGGTCAACAAAATCCTGAAGGACATGATCGTCAAGGCGCGCAACCTCGCCGGTTTCGACGCGCCCTACGTGCCGGGCTGGGATTGCCACGGCATGCCGATCGAAATCCAGATCGAAAAGCAGCATGGCAAGAACCTGCCGACCGCCGAGGTACTGGAAAAATCGCGCGCCTACGCCGGCGAGCAGATCGAGCGGCAGAAAAAGGATTTCATCCGCCTCGGCGTGCTCGGCGACTGGGACAATCCGTACAGGACGATGAACTTCGGCAACGAAGCCGATGAAATCCGCGCGCTCGGCGCGATCCTGGAAAAAGGCTATGTGTATCGCGGGCTGAAGCCGGTCAACTGGTGCTTCGACTGCGGCTCGGCGCTGGCCGAGGCGGAAGTCGAATACCAGGACAAGCGCGACCCGGAAATCTACGTCGCCTTCCCGATCGCCGACGAGGACCGCCACCCGCTGGCGCAGGCGTTCGGCCTGCCGGCGCTGCCGGCCGGGCCGGTATGCGCGGTGATCTGGACCACCACGCCGTGGACCATCCCGTCCAACCAGGCCTTGAACATCCATCCGGAATTCAGCTACCGGCTGTTGCGCATCGACGCCGGCAAGCATCAGGGCAAACAGGTGATCGTGGCGGCCGAACGTGTCGCCGCCTTCCTAGCCGACATCGCCGGAAAGCAGCCGGAGGATGCCGGCAAGATCGAGGTCACCGCGACCGCGCTGGCGGAAACCACCGGCGCCAAGCTGGCGCAACTGCGCTTCCGCCATCCGTTCGCCGAACTCGACGCCGCCTACAACCGCTATTCGCCGGTCTACCCGGGCGACTACGTGACGCTGGACGCCGGTACCGGCATCGTCCATTCGGCACCGGCCTATGGCGTCGATGACTTCATCTCGTGCAAGACGCACGGCATGCGCGACGATGAAATCCTGAATCCGGTGATGGGCGACGGCAGATACGCCTCGTGGCTGCCGTTCTTCGCCGGCATGACCATCTGGGAAGCATCGAAACCGATCTGCGACAAGCTCGACGAAGTCGGCGCGCTGTTCGGCTTCGGCATCAAGCCGCACAGCTACATGCACTGCTGGCGCCACAAGACGCCGATCATCTACCGCGCCACCTCGCAATGGTTCGCCGGCATGGACGTGGTGCCGAAGGACAACGGCCCGACGCTGCGCGAAACCGCGCTGGCGGCGGTCGAGGCGACCGCCTTCTATCCGGGTTGGGGCAAGGCGCGGCTGCACGGCATGATCGCCAACCGGCCGGACTGGACGCTGTCGCGCCAGCGCCAGTGGGGCGTGCCGATGGCCTTCTTCGTGCACAAGGAAACCGGCCAGCTGCATCCGCGCACCGCCGAACTGCTGGAACAGATCGCCCAGCGGGTCGAACGGCACGGCATCGAAGCCTGGCAGGCGCTCGATCCGCGGGAGCTGCTCGGCGACGACGCCGAACACTATGTGAAGAACAAGGACACGCTGGATGTCTGGTTCGATTCCGGCACCACCCACCAGACCGTGCTGCGCGGCTCGCACGCGGCCGGACTGAAGTTCCCGGCCGACCTGTATCTGGAAGGATCGGACCAGCATCGCGGCTGGTTCCACTCGTCGCTGCTGACCTCGTCGATGCTGAACGGCCGCGCGCCCTACGATGCGCTGCTGACGCACGGCTTCACCGTCGACGGCGAAGGCAAGAAGATGTCGAAGTCGCTCGGCAACACGCTGGCGCCGCAGAAAATCTCGGATTCGCTCGGCGCCGAAATCCTGCGCCTGTGGGTGGCCTCGACCGACTATTCCGGCGAGCTGTCGATTTCCGAGGAAATCCTGAAGCGCGTGGTGGAAGCCTATCGCCGCATCCGCAACACGCTGCGCTTCCTGCTGGCCAACACCTCCGATTTCGACAGCGCCAGCCAGCTGCTGCCGGTCACCGAACTGCTGGAGATCGACCGCTACGCGCTGGCGCATCTGGCCGAACTGCAGCGCGAACTGCTGCAGCACTATCAGGTTTACGAATTCCATCCGGTCATCGCCAAGCTGCAGATGTACTGCTCGGAAGACCTGGGCGGCTTCTACCTCGACATCCTGAAGGACCGCCTCTACACCAGCGCCGCCGATTCGCCCGCGCGCCGCTCGGCGCAGACCGCGCTGTGGCACATCACCCAGGCGCTGCTGCGGCTGATGGCGCCGGCGCTGTCGTTCACCGCCGAGGAAGCCTGGGCGGTGTTCGCGCAGCCGCAGGCGTATGCCGACAGCGGCGAAACCATCTTCACGCAGACCTACTACACGCTGCCGCAGGACGATGCCGCGCCGGAATTGCTGACCCGCTACGCGCTGCTGCGCGAGGCGCGCGCGGCGGTGATGCGCGAGCTGGAACAGGTGCGCATCGCCGGCGCGATCGGTTCCTCGCTGCAGGCCGAGGTGGAAATCCGCGCCGCCGGCGACAAGTACCGCGCGCTGGCCGGCCTCGGCGACGACCTGAAGTTCCTGCTGATCACCTCGGCGGCCAGCGTCACCGAAGTGGCCACGGCGGAACAGGAAGCGATCGTGGTGACGCCGTCGGCGCAGCAGAAATGCGAGCGCTGCTGGCACTACCGCGCCGATGTCGGCCATGACCACGCCCATCCGGGCATCTGCGGGCGCTGCGTCTCCAACCTGTTCGGCGCCGGCGAAGCGCGCCGCTTCGCCTGAACCTGCCGCCGTTCCGGCTCCGCCCGGAACGGCAGCCCGAACTCCGGACCACCATGGCAACCAGAAAACGTCTTTCCTCCTCCGCCAGCGGGCTTGCGCCCTGGCTCGGCATCGCCGCGATCGTGATTCTGCTCGACCAGCTGAGCAAGATCACCATCACCCGGCTGTTCGCCTATGGCGACGCGCAGCCGCTGACCTCGTTCTTCAACCTGGTGCTGGTCTACAACAAGGGCGCCGCGTTCAGCTTCCTGGCGCAGAGCGCCGGCTGGCAGCGCTACTTCTTCACCGCGATCGGCATCATCGCCGCGCTGTTCATCGTCTGGCTGCTGAAGAAGAACGCCGGCCAGCGCCTGTTCTGCAGCGCGCTGGCGCTGATTCTGGGCGGCGCGCTGGGCAACGTGATCGACCGCATCGCCTACGGCCACGTGATCGACTTCCTCGATTTCCACGTCGCCGGCTGGCACTGGCCGGCGTTCAATCTGGCCGACAGCGCGATCTGCATCGGCGCCGTGCTGTTCGTGCTGGACGAGCTGCGCCGCGTCCACAAATAGGCGGCGCAGCGCCCGCACGGACGGCTGCTACACTACCCGCGACGCATTTCAGGAATCCCCATGGAACTCGCTGGCAAAAAAATCGTTCTCGGCCTGAGCGGCGGCATCGCCTGCTACAAGGCGGCCGAATTCACGCGCGCGCTGGCCGGCGCCGGCGCCACCGTGCAGGTGGTGATGACGGAAGCGGCAACCCGCTTCATCACGCCGGTGACGATGCAGGCGCTGTCCGGCCGCACCGTCCACACCGACCAGTGGGATGCGCGCATCGCCAACAACATGCCGCACATCGACCTGAGCCGCGACGCCGACGCCATCGTCATCGCGCCGTGCTCGGCCGACTTCATCGCCAAGCTGGCGCACGGCCGCTGCGACGACCTGCTGTCAACGCTGTGCGTGGCGCGCCCGGCGCAGCTGCCACTGCTGGTGGCGCCGGCGATGAACGTCGAAATGTGGCAAAACCGCGCCACCCAGCGCAACGTCGCCACGCTGGCCGCCGACGGCATCGCGCTGCTCGGCCCCGACGTCGGCCAGCAGGCCTGCGGCGAAACCGGCATGGGCCGCATGCTGGAACCGGCGCAGCTGCTGGAGGAAATCATCACCGCGTTCCAGCCGAAGCTGCTGGCCGGCCGCCGCGTGCTGCTGACCGCCGGCCCGACCTTCGAGCCGATCGACCCGGTGCGCGGCATCAGCAACCTGTCGTCCGGCAAGATGGGCTATGCGCTGGCGCGCGCCGCCCGCCAGGCCGGCGCCGAAGTGACGCTGGTATCCGGCCCGACCGCGCTGCCGACGCCGTATGACGTGCAGCGAATCAATGTCACCACCGCCCAGCAGATGCACGACGTGGTGAGCGCCCACGCCGCCGGCCAGGACGTGTTCATCGCGGTCGCCGCGGTGGCCGACTGGCGCGTCGCCAACGCCAGCGCGCAGAAACTGAAGAAGGACGGCGATGGCGGCGCGCCGGCATTGCGCTTCGAACAGAATCCCGACATCCTGGCCAGCGTCGCCGCCCTGCCGCAGCGGCCATACTGCGTCGGCTTCGCCGCCGAATCGGAAAACCTGCTCGAATACGGCGAGGCCAAGCGCGCCCGCAAGAACGTGCCGCTGCTGGTCGGCAACATCGGCCAGAATACCTTCGGCCAGGACGACAACGAGCTGGTGCTGTTCGACCAGCACGGCCACAGCCACCTGCCGCGCGCGTCCAAACAGGCGCTGGCGCGTCAGCTGATTGCCGAGATCGCCCGGCGGCTGGCCGCCTGATCGCCACCTGAAGCGGGGCGGCTAGCCGCCCTTCCCTGTTCTGGCGTGCCGCTGGCGCGCCGCATTGCCAACACCATGAAAACTCTCGACATCAAGATTCTCGACCCGCGCATGCGCGACTGCCTGCCGGCCTACGCCACCGGCGGCAGCGCCGGACTCGACCTGCGCGCCTGCCTCGACGCGCCGCTGGTGCTGCAGCCCGGCCAGACCGAACTGGTGCCGACCGGCCTGGCGATCCACATCGGCGACCCCGGCCATGCGGCGCTGATCCTGCCGCGCAGCGGCCTCGGCCACAAGCACGGCATCGTGCTGGGGAACCTGGTCGGCCTGATCGATTCCGACTACCAGGGCCAGTTGATGGTATCGGCCTGGAACCGCGGCCAGCAGCCGTTCACGCTGGCGCCGATGGAACGGCTGGCGCAGCTGGTGATCGTACCGGTCTTGCAGGTGCAACTGAACGTGGTGGAAGAATTCGGCGCCAGCGCGCGCGGAGCCGGCGGCTTCGGCAGCACCGGCAGCCATTGAGAAGGAGAACGACATGAGCGATCGCGGCGATCCGCAAACTCCCTTGCCGGCACGGCAACCGGCGCGCCCACTGCTGCGCCACGGCGCGCTGATGGCGCTGGCGCTGCTGGCCGCCTGCGCCACGCCCGGCCCCGGCGGCATGCCTTCGTCGGGTACGGCGGGCGCGCAGTCGGCGTCGGAAACCGCGCAGGAAAAACAGTTGCGCGCGCTGGTGGCGCTGCAGGACCGCCTGTACAACGTCTCGGCGCCATTGCTGGTCAACAACGCCGAACTGTGCAAGAAGAATGCGCGCAAGCTGTTCGGCTTCACCGCCAAAACCCGCTATTCGTATTCCAGCGAATACGTCGCCGCCGCGCAAAGCGTGCTGGGCCTCGGCGAACGACTGCAGGTGACCGGGCTGCTGCCCGGTTCCGGCGCCGCCGCCGCCGGCGTGCGGCGCGGCGACATCCTGGTCGCGGTCGATGGCCAGCCGCTGCCGCAGGGGCCGAACGCCGAACGCCAGGCCGCCACCATGCTCGGCCCGATCGTGGCGACGCGCTCGGCGGTCAATCTCAGCCTGCAGCGCAACGGCGCCAACCTGACGCTGAACGTGCCGCTGACCACCGCCTGCGCCTTCGGCATCGAACTCGGCAACAGCGACAACGTGATCAGCTACGCCGACGGCCGCCGCATCCTGGTCACGCGCGGCATGCTGAACTTCACCCAATCCGACCAGGAGCTGGCGCAACTGCTGGCCAAGGAAATGGCGCACAACGCGCTCGGCCACGCGCACCGGCAAAAGATGAGCGCGACGCTGGCCGGCATCATCGACAACCTGATTCGCATCCAGCCGGACACCTCGGCGCTGGGCGGCAGCGGCGGCGTCAAGGCCTACACCACCGAGCAGGACGCCAGCGCCCATGCGCTCGGCCTGTACATGGCGGCGCGCGGCGGCTACCGGCCGGATCAGGCGACGGCCTTCTGGCAACGGCTGGCGACCCGTTATCCGCCGTCGGTGGCGAACGGCTATACGGCGATCCACCCGTCCACCGCCAGCCAGCTGCCAGCAATCGAAAAGACCGTGGCCGAGATCAAGAGCAGGCAGGCGGCCGGCAAGCCGCTGATGCCGTAGCAGGCGCGGCTCCGCTCAGCCGGCGCGCATCGACGACGGACCAGTCCGCCGGCTCTCGCCGCCGCCTAGGCCGGCACGGCGAACCCCCGGAAAATTAGGGGAGTATAGGTAAATTTCATAGAACTGGCGCCCACCACAGGGCGGCATCAAGGGGAGTATATACACCTCCGCCGAATAAAAAGCCCGCAGCGACGAATCGCTGCGGGCTTTTTCGTAATACCGGCCGCTTACTCGACTTCGACCGTTTCTTCCGGGGCCGGTGGCGGCGGCGAGGTGTCCTTCTCGACGAATTCCAGCCGGATCTGCTCGTTGTCGTCGAGGTCCACCGTGACGCGGCCGCCGCTGACCAGCTTGCCGAACAGCAGTTCGTCGGCCAGTGCCTTGCGGATCATGTCCTGGATCAGCCGCGCCATCGGCCGCGCGCCCATGGCCGGATCGAAGCCCTTCCTGGCCAGGAAGCGGCGCAGGTTTTCCGAGAACACCGCCTCGACCTTCTTCTCGTGCAGCTGCTCTTCCAGCTGCATCAGGAACTTGTCGACCACGCGCAGGATGATTTCCTCGTCCAGCGAACGGAAGCTGATGATCGCATCCAGCCGGTTGCGGAATTCCGGCGTGAACATGCGCTTGATGTCGGCCATCTCGTCGCCGGCTTCCTTCTTGTCGGTGAAGCCGATCGAACGCTTCTGCAGGCTTTCGGCGCCGGCGTTGGTGGTCATGATGATAATCACGTTGCGGAAATCCGCCTTGCGACCGTTGTTGTCGGTCAGCGTGCCGTGATCCATCACCTGCAGCAGGATGTTGAAGATGTCCGGATGCGCCTTCTCGATCTCGTCCAGCAGCAGTACCGCGTGCGGCTTCTTGGTCACCGCCTCGGTCAGCAGGCCGCCCTGGTCGAAACCGACGTAACCCGGCGGCGCGCCGATCAGCCGCGACACCGCGTGGCGCTCCATGTATTCCGACATGTCGAAACGGATCATCTCGATGCCGAGAATGAACGCCAGCTGCTTGGCCACCTCGGTCTTGCCGACCCCGGTCGGGCCGGAGAACAGGAAGGAGCCGATCGGCTTGTCGGTCTTGCCGAGGCCGGCGCGCGCCATCTTGATCGCCGAGGCCAGCGCCTCGATCGCCGGATCCTGGCCGAACACCACGTTCTTCAGGTCGCGCTCGATGGTCTGCAGCTTGGCACGGTCGTCCTGGTTGACCGACTGCGGCGGAATCCGCGCAATCTTGGAAATGATTTCCTCGATCTCGGCCTTGCCGATGGTCTTTTTCTGCTTCGACTTCGGCAGGATGCGCTGCGCCGCGCCGGCTTCGTCGATCACGTCGATCGCCTTGTCCGGCAGATGACGGTCGTTGATGAAGCGCGCCGCCAGTTCCGCCGCCGAAGTCAGCGCCGAAGCCGAATACTTGATGCCATGATGTTCCTCGAAGCGCGATTTCAGGCCGCGCAGGATCTGCACGGTCTGCTCGACGCTCGGTTCATTGACATCGATCTTCTGGAAGCGCCGCGACAGCGCGTGGTCCTTTTCGAAGACGCCGCGAAACTCGGTATAGGTGGTGGCACCGATGCACTTCAGCTGGCCGGACGACAGCGCCGGCTTCAGCAGGTTCGACGCATCCAGCGTGCCGCCGGAGGCCGAGCCGGCACCGATGATCGTATGGATTTCATCGATGAACAGGATGCCGTGCGGGCTGTCCTTCAGCTGCTTCAACACCGCCTTCAGGCGCTGTTCGAAATCGCCACGGTACTTGGTGCCGGCCAGCAGCGCGCCCATGTCGAGCGAATACACCACCGCGTTCTGCAGAATTTCCGGCACGTCCTTTTGCGTGATGCGCCACGCCAGCCCTTCGGCGATCGCAGTCTTGCCGACGCCGGCCTCGCCGACCAGCAGCGGATTGTTCTTGCGGCGCCGGCACAGCGTCTGGATCACGCGCTCGACCTCGGCTTCGCGGCCGATCAGCGGATCGATCTTGCCCTCGGCCGCCAGCCGGTTCAGGTTCTGGGTGAACTGGTCGAGCGGACTTTCCTTCTGCTGGCCATCGGCGGCGACTTCCTCGGCGCCTTCGGCCGATTTCTGCGGATCGACCTGCTGGTCCTTGCGCACGCCGTGCGAAATGAAGTTGACCACGTCCAGCCGCGTCACGCCCTGCTGGTGCAGGTAGTACACCGCGTGCGAATCCTTCTCGCCGAAGATCGCCACCAGCACGTTGGCGCCGGTCACTTCCTTCTTGCCGTTGGAAGCCGACTGCACGTGCATGATCGCGCGCTGGATCACGCGCTGGAAACCGAGCGTCGGCTGGGTATCGACCTCGCTGGTGCCGGGCACCGTCGGCGTATTGTCGGCGACGAAGTTCGACAGCGTCTTGCGCAGATCGTCGATGTTGACGGTGCAGGCGCGCAGCACTTCGGCCGCCGACGGATTGTCGAGCAGCGCCAGCAGCAGATGCTCGACGGTGATGAATTCGTGACGCGCCTGCCGGGCCTCGACAAACGCCATGTGTAAGCTTACTTCCAGTTCTTGCGCAATCATGCTTCCTCCATCACGCACTGCAGCGGGTGTCCTGCCTTCCGGGCGTGGGTTAAGACCAGTTCGACCTTGGTCGAAGCGATATCCTTGGGATACGTCCCGCACATGCCCTTGCCATCACGATGGACTTTCAGCATGATCTGCGTCGCCGTTTCGCGGTCCTTGTTGAAATATTCCTGAATGATCGCGACCACGAATTCCATGGGCGTGTAATCGTCATTCAGCAACAGAACTTGATACATCGGGGGTGGCGCCAGCTTTTGTTCCTGCCGCGCCAGAACGGTATCGTTTTCGTGCCTGGTTGCCATGCGTCTACTGTAAACGATCCAATATCGGTGCCATTCGTCGAGAAAAACGAGGTGTCCAACGATATTACGCGTTTTCACGACACCATGCAGATGGCGTTTCCAGAGCCGAAATCAAGGCGCCAGCGGAGGGAGAGAGGGAATTTCTTTGGGGGCGCGGAAAGTTGCTTGACTTTTACAATTTTAGCGGAAACAATGGCCGAATATTGATAGATGACGAGTTTGCACTATCAATTGAAGAGAGCACATCTTTGTAAGAAGTCCGACTCACCAGGCTTTTTGCTCTTGCGGCTCGTATGTTCAGTTCTTATTTGAAAGACGCTTTTATGGCAACAGGTACCGTCAAGTGGTTTAACGACTCGAAAGGCTTCGGCTTTATTACCCCGGATGATGGCGGTGAAGATTTGTTTGCTCACTTTTCCGCAATCCAGATGAGCGGATTCAAGACCCTCAAAGAAGGTCAAAAAGTCCAATTCGAAGTCACGCAAGGCCCCAAGGGCAAGCAAGCTTCCAACATTCAGGCTCCCTGATTCGACCTTCCGGTCAGGCAGTCGCAAAAAGCCCCGCGTTTCGCGGGGCTTTTTTTGTCCATCCGTGCTGCCAGCGCAACCGGCCGGCGCGATGCCGGGCCGGCCGCGCCCGCGACTTACATATTGTCGATCATCACGTCGCCAAAACCCGAGCACGACACCTGGGTCGCACCTTCCATCAGGCGGGCGAAATCGTAGGTGACCTTCTTCGAGTCGATCGCCTTTTCGGTCGCAGCGATGATCAGGTCGGCCGCCTCGGTCCAGCCCATGTGGCGCAGCATCATTTCGGCCGACAGGATCAGCGAGCCCGGGTTGACGTAATCCTTGCCGGCATATTTCGGCGCGGTGCCGTGGGTCGCTTCGAACATGGCGATCGAATCCGACAGGTTGGCGCCCGGCGCGATGCCGATACCACCGACCTGCGCCGCCAGCGCGTCGGAGATGTAGTCGCCGTTCAGGTTCAACGTGGCGATCACGCTGTATTCGTTCGGACGCAGCAGGATCTGCTGCAGGAAGGCGTCGGCGATCGAATCCTTGACGATGATTTCATGGCCGGTCTTCGGATTCTTGAACTTGCACCACGGGCCGCCGTCGATCAGCTCGGCACCGAATTCCTTCTGCGCCAGCGCGTAGGCCCAGTCACGGAAGCCGCCTTCGGTGTACTTCATGATGTTGCCCTTGTGGACGATCGTCACCGACGGCTTGTCGTTGTCGATCGCATACTGGATCGCCTTGCGTACCAGGCGCTCGGTGCCCTGGCGCGAGACCGGCTTGACGCCGATGCCCGAGGTTTCCGGGAAGCGGATCTTCTTGACGCCCATTTCCTTGATCAGGAAGTCGATCAGCTTCCTGGCGCCGTCCGAACCTTCCTGCCATTCGATACCGGCGTAGATGTCTTCGGAGTTCTCGCGGAAGATCACCATGTCGGTCTTTTCCGGTTCGCGCACCGGCGACGGCACGCCGCGGAAATAGCGCACCGGGCGCAGGCAGACGTACAGATCGAGTTCCTGCCGCAGCGCGACGTTCAGCGAACGGATACCGCCACCGACCGGCGTCGTCAGCGGCCCCTTGATCGACACCACGTACTCCTTCAGCGCCTGCAGCGTTTCACCCGGCAGCCAGACGTCCGGGCCGTAGACCTTGGTCGATTTTTCACCGGCATAGATTTCCATCCAGCTGATCTTGCGCTTGCCGCCATAAGCCTTGGCCACCGCCGCGTCCACCACCTTGATCATGACCGGGCTGATGTCGACACCGGTACCGTCACCCTCGATGTACGGCACGATCGGGTTGTCTGGTACATTCAACGAGAAATCGGCATTGACGGTAATTTTCTGGCCTACGGCAGGCACCTTGATATGTTGATACATCGTTGGCTCTCCAGGGAAAGGGGCAAATGGAACAGGGGACGGTCGTGCGAGTGCGCTTGCGATTTAAGTTGTTGTCTTATATAAGACATAAGACGTGCATTTCATATTATGCACCAGTATTTTATTAGGCGCCACGTTTTTAGCGATTCCGCATGTCCCTCATTCTATTCAACAAACCCTGTCAGGTCATGTGCCAGTTCTCGCCGCATCCGACCCGGCAGACGCTGTCCGACTACCTCGACCTGCCCGGCGTCTACCCGACCGGACGACTCGACGCCGACAGCGAGGGCCTGCTGCTGCTGACCGACGACGGCCGGCTGCAGCACGCGATCAGCCACCCGAAGCGCAAGCAGGCCAAGACCTATCTGGCGCAGGTCGAGGGCATTCCCGACGCCGCCGCACTGGCGCGTCTGCAAGCCCCGCTCGATCTCGGCGACTTTGTCACCCGGCCGTGCCAGGCGCGACGTGTGCAGGAACCGGACTGGCTATGGCCGCGCCAGCCGCCGATCCGCCAGCGCCGCGAACAGCCGGTCAGCTGGCTGGCGCTGACGCTGACCGAAGGCAAGAACCGCCAGGTGCGGCGGATGACCGCGGCGGTCGGGCTGCCGACGCTGCGCCTGGTACGCATCGCGATCGGCCCGTTCGCACTGGCCACCCACCCATTGCTGCCGGGAGAATGGCGCGAAGTGCCGGCGGAGCTGCTGGAAAAATCCTGAAAAGCGGAAAGCGCGTGCTGGCGAAACCGGCATAAAAAAACGCGACGCCGAAGCGTCGCGTTGATCGGTTGCCGTCAGGGCAGCGCCGCTGCCCGCCGGTACTGGTTCAGGCGTAGCTGCGCAGACGCAGCGAGAAGTCGCGCAAAGCCTGGATGCCGGAAGCTTCGGCACGCACGCACCAATCCTGCAATTGCTGCAACAGTTGCTCGCGGGTCGAATGCGAACGGCCCCACAAGGCCACCAGTTCAGTGCGCATTTCATGGATGGTCTGCAGCGCCTTGCTGTGCGCGAACAGTTCGGTCAGCTGCTGTTTCTGCGTCCCTTCCAGCTTGTCGGGCGCGCGCCGCAGCAACTTGCGCGACGTCTTCAGGAACTTCGCCTCGACCTCGGTCTTGCCTTCCAGCCGTTGCAGCTCGCCCTGCCAGGTACGCTTCAGCGACTTGGCGAACTTGGCCATCACGTCGTAGCGGTTGGCCAGCACCGATTGCAGCGTATCGAAATCGGCGACCAGCTTTTCCCGGTCGAACTTTGGCACCGGCGGCAGCTTCTTGACCTTGGCCAGTCCAGCCATTTCCATCAGCCGGATGTACAGCCAGCCGATGTCGAATTCATACCACTTCGACGACAGCTTGGCCGAGGTGCCGAAGGTATGGTGATTATTGTGCAACTCCTCACCGCCGATCAGGATGCCGATCGGGAAGATGTTGGTCGAGGCATCGGCGCACTCGTAATTGCGATAGCCCCAGTAGTGGCCGAGGCCGTTGATGATGCCGGCAGCGCTGACCGGAATCCACAGCATCTGCACCGCCCAGACAGTGACGCCGATCGCGCCGAACAGCAGCACGTCGATGATCAGCATCAGGCCGACGCCCTGCCAGGAGTACTTCGAATAGATGTGATGTTCGATCCAGTCATCGGGCGTGCCATGGCCATACTTTTCCATCGTTTCGCGATTCTTCGATTCGGCGCGGTACAGTTCGGCACCTTCCAGCAGCACCTTCTTGATGCCGCGCGTGACCGGGCTGTGCGGATCTTCCTCGGTTTCGCACTTGGCGTGGTGCTTGCGATGGATCGCCGCCCATTCCTTGGTCACCATGCCGGTGGTCAGCCATAGCCAGAAGCGGAAGAAATGACTGGGAATCGCGTGCAGTTCGAGCGCGCGATGCGCCTGCGAGCGATGCAGGTAGATCGTCACACCGGCGATCGTGACGTGGGTCATCAGCAGCGTGTACAGCAGAATCTGCCAGCCGCTGGCGCCGGTAACGCCATTGCTCAGGAAATCGAGAATGGTTTCGAGAGTGATATTGGACATGCGTGCTCCAGAGTGAAACCGGTCCGGGAAACCTGGGCAGGCCCGGAGAAGTGCTGCATTGTACCGCTATAGATCGGGTTACGGTCCCGGATTTTCAAGGGACACCGGCGGCTCGCGCTGGTCCGTCAGCGTCAGTTCGCGCTTGGTCCGGGCAATTCGCACGCCCTGCGCCTTCAACGTGCGCCAGATCGCCCGGTTGACTTCCGACAGCACATTCAGGCGGCCGTTCTCCGGATCGGAGATCCAGAAACCGATTTCCAGCTCCAGGCCGTCCGGCCCGAAACGGATCAGCAGCGCGCTCGGCGACACCGCCTTCGACACCCGCTCGATGCCGCTGACAGCCTGCTCCAGCAGCAGCAGCAGGTTTTCGACATCGTTATGGTATTCGACCGTCAGCTGCGTCGACAGCCGGATCGCGTGCTCGGACAGTGAATGGTTCTGCACCGGCGTCGAGACGAACATTTCATTCGGTACCGCCGATTCGACGCCATCGAGGCCGCGCAGCACCGTATAGCGCGAATTGATCTGGGCCACCTTGCCGTAGTACTTGTCGACCGTGACCATGTCGCCGATCGACAGCCCGCGCTCCAGCAGGATCACGAAACCCGACACATAGTTGCTGGCGACCTTCTGCAATCCAAGGCCGAGCGCGACGCCCAGCGCGCCGCCGAACACCGACAGTACCGTCAGGTCGATGCCGACCAGCGAAAGGCTGAGCAGGATCGCCACCAGCACCAGCAGCGCGCGCGCCATGCGCGCCACCACCGTGCGCAGCGACAGGTGCATCGTGTTCAGCTGCATCAGGCGGTCTTCCAGCATCGCGCCGGCCCAGAATGCCAGGATCAGCGTGACGGCGACCGAGATCAGCGCCTGCAGGATGGTCAGCAGCGAAATCTGGTAGCGCCCGATCGGCAGCACGGTCTGCTCCAGTTCGCGCACCAGTGCCGGCCACAGACCGGTGATGTACAGCCCGACGCCGATCCACACCAGCGCCGCAAAGAATTTTTCGAACAGCAGCAGGAAGGCGCCGGGCGCGCCGTTGCGGTCGAACGCGCGCTGCAGCACGTAGAACACGAAACGGATCAACGCCAGCGATGCCACCAGCGGAATCGCCAGCCGCAACAGGCTGACCGGATGATGGTCGATCAGCAGCCCCTTGGCGACCAGCAGCAGCACCAGGACCAGCAGCGGCGTCAGCACCCGCGTGAAGCTTTCGACGCCCAGCCGCAGCATCTGCTGCGGCGCCGCCGGCACCTGAAACAGCCGGCGCAACGCGCGCGAGGCGCTCCAGCCAAGCGCGCCGCATGCCAGCAGCGCGCCGATCTGCCAGAAGATACCGGGCGTGCGGAAATCGTGGACCAGTTCGGTCAGGACGTTGGACAGCATCGGGAACCCGGTTCAGTGACGGAACGGCGTGGCGTCGCGCTGGTGACGCTGCCAGTTGGCGACATAGCGCGCCGCCAGTGCATGATCGCCGCGCAGCACCAGCACGTTCTCGGCGTTCTTGTGCGCCGCCGACCAGGTGTAGTTGTAGCTGCCGGTAACCAGCACCGGCGCCGCCGTCGCGCCATCGACCACCACCACCTTGTTGTGCGCGTTCTGATAGCCGGTTTCCAGCCAGACCGGCACGCCGCCCTCGGTCAGCGCCAGCGCCTGCGACGCCGGTACCTTGTCCATCTGTTCGGCGTCCATCAGCACCTGCACGTCGATACCGCGCCGGTGCGCGCGGATCAGCGCCCGCGCCATGTTCTTGCTGGTCAGCAGATACGCCTGCACCAGCACCTGGCGTCGCGCGCCATCGATGATGCCGACGATCAGCCCCTCGACATCGTTCCACGGCGCGAATGCCGCCTGCACCGTGCCGCTGGCCGGCTGCGGCGGCGGCACCGGCTCGAAGGCGCCGGCCTGGCCGCATGCCAGCGCCAGGACCAGCCCGGCCACCGCCGGAACGAAGGCGGCTGGCATCATTGACGGCGTTCCAGCGCGGCGGCGAAAAAGCCGTCGGTGCCGTGCAGATGCGGCAGCAGCTTCAGGTAATCGCCCATTTCCAGCGCCACCTTCTGCTCGGCCAGAATTTCGGCCATCGGCAGCAGCCGGAACTCCTCATGCTGGCCGAGGAATTGTTCGACGATCGCTTCGTTTTCCTCGTCCAGCAGGCTGCAGGTGGCATACACCAGCCGGCCTCCCGGCTTCACCAGCCGCGCCGCACTGGCCAGGATCGCCGCCTGCTTCTGGTTCATCTCGGCCACCGCCGCCGGCGTCTGCCGCCACTTCACATCCGGATTGCGGCGCAGCGTGCCGAGTCCGGTGCATGGCGCGTCGACCAGCACGCGATCGACCTTGCCGGCCAGGCGCTTGACCTTGGCGTCGTTTTCATGGGCGATCTGGACCGGATGCACGTTCGACAAACCGCTGCGGGCGACACGCGGCTTCATCTTCGCCAGCCGCTTCGGCGATACGTCGAATGCGTACAGACGGCCGGTGTTGCGCATCGCCGCGCCCAGCGCCAGCGTCTTGCCGCCGGCACCGGCGCAGAAGTCGACCACCATTTCGCCACGCCGCGCGCCGACCGCCAGCGCCAGCAACTGGCTGCCTTCGTCCTGCACTTCGATGCTGCCGTTCTGGAACAACGGCAGGTTCTGCAGCGACGGCTTTTTCAGCACACGGATACCGAGCGGCGCATACGGCGTCGGGCTGGCGACGATCGGCGCTTCGGCCAGCGCCGCGATCACCTGCTCGCGCGTCGCCTTCAGCGCGTTGACCCGCAAGTCCAGCGGCGCCGGCGCGTTCAGCGCGTCGGCGATCGCCAGCGTCTGCTGTTCGCCATGGCGTGCCGCCAGCAGATCGAACAGCCAGTCCGGCAGATTGGCGCGCAGCCGCGCCGGCAGCTGTGCGCGGTCGATCTCGCGCACCCGCTGCAGCCAGTCGTTTTCCTGTTCCGACAGGCCGCCCAGCGCGTCGATGCCGGCGGCGTCGGCCAGGCCCAGCAACGCCAGCCGGCGCATCGCCGGGCCGCTGCCGGATTCGGCGAAATGGGTATACACCGATTTGTTGCGCAACAGGCTGTAGACGCCCTCGGCGATCACGCCGCGCTCGCGGCCACCGAGACGCGGATGCTCGCGGAAATAGCGCGACAGCGTGCCGTCGGCCGGACCGGTCAGGCGCAGCACGTCGCGCAGCAACTGTTCGGTATGGGTGACGATCGCCGGTGGCAGTCTCATGCGGCGCCCTCCTCGATCACGTCGCGCAGACGGGCGCGGCCATCCTGCAGCGTCAGGCGGCCTTCGACGAAGGCGCGCACCGCGCGCGGGTAGATCAGGTGTTCCTGGCGCAGTACGCGCGCCGCCAGCCGTTCCTCGTCGTCGTCGTCCAGCACCGGCACCGCCGCCTGCAGCGCGATCGGGCCGCCGTCCAGCTCGGCATTGACGAAATGCACGGTGGCGCCATGCAGCTTGACGCCGGCTTGCAGCGCGCGCCGATGCGTATCCAGGCCGGGGAAACTCGGCAGCAGCGACGGATGGATGTTCAGCAGGCGCCCGGCATAGTGCTCGACGAACCCCGGCGTCAGGATCCGCATGAACCCGGCCAGCACCACCAGGTCGGGAGTATAGGCGTCAATCGCAGACACCAAGGCCGCGTCAAAGGCTTGACGGTCGGAGTATGCCTTGCTGGCAACGACGGTGGAGGGAATTCCGTGGGAGGCAGCGAAGGCCAGCCCGGCGGCGTCGGCGCGGTTGCTGACGATGGCGGCGATCTCCGCCGGCCAGCGTTCGGCGCGGGCGGCTTCGACGATCGCCTGCATGTTGCTGCCACGGCCGGAAATCAGGATCACGATGCGTTTCATGGCGCGCATTGTAACCGTTGCGATGGCCGGCCGGCGCGGGCCGGTGGCGAAATCGGCGGGCTTACTGGAACGAGTAGAAAACCCGGAAAGCGACCTTCTTTTCGGCCCAGAAATCGGCGGCGTCGCGGAACACGTCGAGCAGGGTTTCGCGGGCTTCCTTGTCGAATTTCGGCGTGTTCGGCAGCTGCTCCAGCACCACCAGGAAGCCCGGCTGCGGGCCGGCCTTGTGCGCCAGATCGGTCAGGCAATCGCCCAGCGCGTCGAAATTCTTGCCGAAGTGCCTGGGAAAATAGAACGCCTCGGCGATCGTCGCCAGCACCTGCTGCTTGGTGGTGGCGTCGGCGCACCAGGCATACAGGAAATGCTGGCCGAGCTGCGCGGCCTCATCGCGCAGATCGGTCACGCGGAATGCGCGGATCGACTGCACGAGATTCGGCGGCACGGTTTTCAATAAACTCATTTCTCCCTCGGTTTCGACTGGTTTCATTGCGGCTGTGGTGGCGGGCTGGAAGCGTTGCGGCCCGGTTATTCTTGTATGCGCATGAAGGTCTGGTAGTGATTGCCGGTGTAATAGTATTCGCCCGAGGTGGCCGGATTGCCGCCGGCGACGATGCGGCGCGCGCCGCGGGTGCGGACATGCGGCGTCGGCACGGTGAATTCGTGATAGTAGCCGCGTTTCTGCTTCGGCAGTATCCCTTCGTAGTTGCCGAATACCACACCGTCCTTGGCGTACGGAAACGGTCCGCCGCGCTTGATCAGCGCCAGCGTCTGCCGGGCTTCGCGCGGCAGGTCGCGCGCGGCGATCACGCCGGGCAGCGCGTCCCGACGTGCGGCGGCAGGGCCGATGCACAGCAGCCAGGCGAGCAACAACAGGGATAGCTTGGTCAGCAGGCGACTATGGAACATCGTCTCTTTACCGGTTTTTATTGTGAAAATCGCAATAATGCAAAACAATTATCGCGTAGGGTAACGTGTTGTCCAGCCCGAATCAACAGTAAAACAAAGCGCCGGAAATCCCCCGGCCAAACGGCGGGCGGCAAGCGCAAAACCGGCCCGGCCGGGACAGTCGGGGCTATTCGCTCAGGAAGGCCAGAATGTCGGCGCGGCGCGCCAGCGCGTCCTTCTGCCCGAGCCGGATCAGTTCGCCGGTATAGCTGGCCTCGAACAGCAGGTAGGAAGCCAGCGCGCCGCCGGGCGCCTCGGTGGCGCCGATGCCGGCCAGCATCGTGCGCACCGGGCGCGGCAGGCTGCCGACGTGGCGGCTGGCGATGTCGTCGAGCCGCTCCGACGGCGAAATCAGCAGCATGTCGATCGGCCGCAGCGCGGTCTGCTGGCGCTGTTCCGGCGTCAGCAGCGACAGCGTCTGGTTGATCCGGGTCAGGCGCTCGACGTCGACGCCGATGCCATCGAGAAAAATCGACGACAGCGCATGGCCGGCCACCTGCGCCAGGCTCGGATATTTGGGGAACGGCGAGGCGTCCAGCGCCGGCTCCATCAGGCGGCCGGCGCCGACCACGAAGATCTTGCCGGCACCCAGATGCACCGCCGGCGCCAGCGGTGCCGGCTGCCGCATCGAGCCGTCGCCAAAGTATTCACGGCGGCCGTCGCAATAGATCGGGATGGCCGGGAAGATGAACGGGATCGCCGACGAGGCCAGCAGGTGATCGACGCCGATCTGGTCGCGGATCGCCCGGCGCTGGCTGCGCGTCCATTCGTTGATGTCGGCGGCGCTCTGATAGAAGGTGATGTGGTTGCCGCCGGTATAGGACGACGCCGTCACCGCCAGCGCGCGCAGGACGCCGCTGTTGAGCGCGGCGTCGAGCCGGGGCAAATCCAGCAGCCGGTGCAGCAGCGTCACCAGCGGGGTGTTGTCGAGCAGCGAATTGGGCGGCTGCGCATGCCATTGGCGCAGCAGCCAGCCGAACGACATCAGCGACAGCCAGCGCGCGCCGGTGCGCAAAACGCCGAGCGAATCGGCGCGGTAGACCTGTTCGGCGGTGAAGTTGGCCCAGACTTTCCACAGCTTGTCGACCGATTCGCCGAAATCGTCGGCGCGGCAGGCCAGCGCGGTGGCGTTGATGGCGCCGGCCGAGGTGCCGCACAGGATGTCGAACGGGGTACGCTGCGGCGCCCAGCCGGCTTCGCGCAGGATCGCCGCGACCGCCCGCAGCACGCCGACCTGGTAAGCGGCGCGGGCGCCGCCGCCGCTCAGCACCAGCGCGGTCAAGGGTTGTTTCTGCATGACAAGAGATTAACAGGCGAGGGGCAGTTTGGGAATGGCGCGGCCGCTGCCGGGAGTCTGGTATTTTCATATACTCCCCTGCATGCCACCCTGCACCGGGCGCCAGTGTTATGAAATTTTCACATACTCCCCATGTTTGCAAATTCCATCCGCTGGTGCTGCCGCGCCGGCCGGCAGCGGCGCAAACCGCGCCGTCGCGTGCTTACTTCGGCTGCATCCGGATCGCGCCGTCCAGGCGGATGGTTTCGCCGTTCAGCATCACGTTCTCGATGATGGTCTTGGCCAACTGCGCGTATTCGGCCGGGCGGCCGAGGCGCGGCGGGAACGGCACCATCTTGCCGAGCGCGTCCTGCACTTCCTGCGGCATGCCGAGCAGCATCGGCGTCTCGAAGATGCCGGGCGCGATCGTCATCACGCGGATGCCGGAGCGCGACAGGTCGCGCGCCATCGGCAGCGTCAGCCCGACCACCGCCGCCTTCGACGAACCGTAGGCGGCCTGGCCGATCTGGCCGTCGTAGGCGGCGACCGAGGCGGTGTTGATAATGACGCCGCGCTCGCCGGATTCGCCGGCCTCGCTCTTGCCCATCGCATCGGCGGCCAGGCGCGCCATGTTGAAGGTGCCGACCAGATTGATGTTGACGGTGCGCTGGAACACTTCCAGCGGATGCGGGCCGTCGCGGCCGACCGTCTTCACCGCCGGCGCCACGCCGGCGCAGTTGACCAGCCCGCGCAGCGTGCCGAGTGCGGCGGCGGCCTGCACCGCCGCCAGGCCGTCGGCTTCCGAGGTAACGTCGCACTTGACGAACTTGCCGTTCAGTTCGGCCGCCAGTTTTTCACCGGCTTCGACCTGAACGTCGGCCAGCACCACCTTGCCGCCGTTGTCGACGATCATGCGCGCGGTCGCCGCGCCCAGCCCGGACGCGCCGCCGGTGATGAGGAAGACATTGCCTTGAATCTGCATGCTGGTTTTCCTTCTGCCAAAAGAGAAATCGTAGTGACGCTTACGTAAACGTCATGCCGCAGCGATTGTAGCCAGTTTTGGCGCCACCCAAAGCGAAAAAGACGGCCGCAGCCGTCTTTTCCGGGTACCGCATCACCCGATCCGGGCGGCGCGGCGGCTGAGGTGGGGCTGCCTACTGCTGCGCCGCCGGAGCCGCGCCGTCGGCGGCCGGAGCGGCCGGAGCGGCCGGAGCGGCCGGAGCCACCAGGGCCGGCGGACTGGCCGGCTGCGCGGTCGCGCCGGTGGCGTACAGCGCCCCGGCCGGCAGCAGCGGCACGATCAACAGCGCGACGATGTTGATGATCTTGATCAGCGGGTTGATCGCCGGACCGGCGGTGTCCTTGTACGGATCGCCGACGGTGTCGCCGGTGACCGCCGCCTTGTGCGCCTCCGAACCCTTGCCGCCGTGGTTGCCGTCCTCGATGTACTTCTTGGCATTGTCCCAGGCGCCGCCGCCGGTGGTCATCGAGATCGCCACGAACAGGCCGGTGACGATGGTACCCATCAGCAGGCCGCCCAAGGCCGCCGGCCCCAGCAGCAGGCCGACCGCGATCGGCACGATCACCGGCAGCAGCGACGGCGCGATCATTTCCTTGATCGCCGAACTGGTCAGCATGTCGACCGCCTTGTCGTATTCCGGCTTGCCGCTGCCGTCCATGATGCCCTTGATGTCGCGGAACTGGCGCCGCACCTCGATCACTACCGCGCCGGCGGCGCGGCCGACCGCTTCCATCGCCATCGCGCCGAACAGGTAGGGAATCAGGCCACCGATGAACAGGCCGATGATGACCATCGGATTCGACAGATCGAAGGTGACGGTCTTGCCGACCGACTCCAGCGCATGCGTGTAGTCGGCGAACAGCACCAGCGCCGCCAGCCCGGCCGAGCCGATCGCATAGCCCTTGGTGACCGCCTTGGTGGTGTTGCCGACCGCGTCCAGCGGATCGGTGATGGCGCGCACCGAATCCGGCATGCCGGACATTTCGGCGATGCCGCCGGCGTTGTCGGTGATCGGGCCGTAGGCGTCGAGCGCGACGATGATGCCGGCCATCGACAGCATCGAGGTGGCGGCGATGGCGATGCCGTACAGCCCGCCGAGCCAGTACGAGGCGACGATCGCCGCGCACACCGCCAGCACCGGCCAGGCGGTCGCCTTCATCGACACGCCGAGGCCGGCGATGATGTTGGTGCCGTGGCCGGTGGTCGAGGCTTCGGCGATGTGGCGCACCGGCTTGAATTCGGTGCCGGTGTAGTACTCGGTGATGTAGACCATCAGCCCGGTCAGCACGATGCCAATCACCGCCGAACCCATCATCGGCACGCGCAGCGGCTCCGGCAGCACCAGCCAGGTGACCACCGCGAAGCCGATCAGCGACAGGATCGCCGCCCACCACAGGCCGGTATACAGCGCCGACATGATCTTCTTGCCGGGCTTGGTCTTGACCATCATGCAGCCAATGATCGAGGCGATGATCGACACCCCGCCCAGCAGCAGCGGATACAGCGCCGCCTGCATTTCGTGGCCGCCCATCATCAGCGTGCCGAGCAGCATGGTGGCGATCAGCGTCACCACATAGGTTTCAAACAGGTCGGCCGCCATGCCGGCGCAGTCGCCGACGTTGTCGCCGACGTTGTCGGCGATCACCGCCGGATTGCGCGGATCGTCCTCGGGAATGCCGGCCTCGACCTTGCCGACCAGATCGGCGCCGACGTCGGCGCCCTTGGTGAAGATGCCGCCGCCCAGGCGCGCGAAGATCGAGATCAGCGAGGCGCCGAAGGCCAGCCCGATCAGCGGCTTGATCACGTCATGCAGCGTGATCGTGATGCCGGCGCCATGCGGCGCGCCGGTGGTCAGGAACCAGAAGAAGATCGCCACGCCGAGCAGGCCCAGGCCAACCACCAGCATGCCGGTGATGGCGCCGCCGCGGAAGGCGACGTCGAGCGCCTCGTTCATGCCCTTGGCGGCCGCCTGCGCGGTGCGCACGTTGGCGCGCACCGAGACGTTCATGCCGATGAAGCCGCAGGCGCCGGACAGCACCGCGCCAACCAGAAAGCCGATCGCGGTGACGAAACCCAGCCCCGGCACCAGCGCGATGACGATGAACAGCACCACGCCGACGATGGCGATGGTGCGGTACTGGCGCGCCAGATAGGCGGCGGCGCCGGTCTGCACCGCCGCGGCGATTTCCTGCATGCGGGCATTGCCGGCATCCTGTTTCAGGATCCAGCTGCGTGACATCAGCCCGTAGATCACGGCGATGGCACCGCACACCACGGAGAACAAAATCCCTTCTGACATAGTCCCTCCTCCTTGTTGTAGTCACATCCAAGCAAAAACACCTACCGAACACCACGGCGGCACCGTGTGTGGCTGCCACCGTCAATCGCGTTGCCGCCGTCTGCACGACGGCGCACTGCAAACTTCTGCGTTGGCCTACTTGAACTTGACTACCAGGACTGGCCGGGTCCGCCGCTGCCCGCGCACGGTTGGCGGGCTATCGTCGCGGCTGCAGGAATAAAAAAGCTGTGTCTCCGTTAACTGTTCCGTTGAAACCTGTTCGTGCGCCCCTGTCTTTCCTGTCGTTCCCGCGCAGGCGGGAACCCGGCGGCTTTGTTTTTCGACAGTTGAACGACACTGGGTTCCCGCCTGCGCGGGAACGACAATCAGCAAGTGTATTTTTCGAGTAAGGGATTTCTCAAAACCGGCACACCGGTTTCAACCATCAATCTTGCCCCCCAAAAAAAAAGCGGACACGAGGTCCGCTTCACATCATTCCGCCAGTGCGGCAAAGGCACTGTCGCGGATCGCCTCGACCGGGCCGACGCCGCTGATCTTGCGATACCTGGGCGCCCCCGGCTGGCCGGAGCTGGCCCATTTGCCGTAGTAATCGAGCAGCACCTCGGTCTGTTCGTGGAACACCGCCAGCCGCTTCTTGACCGTTTCCTCGCGGTCGTCGTCGCGCTGGATCAGCGCTTCGCCGGTGGCGTCATCCTGGCCGTCGACCTTCGGCGGGTTGAACTTGACGTGGTAGGTGCGGCCGGACGGCAGATGCACGCGGCGGCCGCTCATGCGCTCGACGATCGCGCTGTCCGGCACGTCGATTTCCAGCACGTAGTCGATCGCCACGCCGGCTTCCTTCATCGCTTCGGCCTGCGGAATGGTGCGCGGGAAACCGTCGAACAGATAACCGTTGGCGCAATCCGGCTGCTTCAGCCGGTCCTTGACCAGACCGATGATGATGTCGTCGGAGACCAGACCGCCGGCGTCCATCACCTTCTTGGCTTCGATGCCGAGCGGGGTGCCGGCCTTGACCGCGGCGCGCAGCATGTCGCCGGTGGAGATTTGCGGGATGTTGAATTTTTCCTTGATGAAAGTGGCCTGGGTACCCTTGCCGGCACCAGGCGCTCCTAACAGGATGAGGCGCATGCTGTTTCCTAAAACGAGTTTTGAATTCTTGTGCGGCGGACGCGGCGAACGGCATCCGCGAAAAAGCGCCATGCGCGGCGCTTGCGTTGCCCGAAACTTACCACAGATTGCCGCCGCCCCGATGCGGGCGCGGCGGTTTTTGGCAAGATTTTCGGGGTTTCAGGGTTCGAAATGACGCCGCACCCGCGCCAGATCCTCGGCGGTATCGACCCCGCCGATCGGCGCGCCGGCGGCGATGTGCACCGCGATCGGATGGCCGTGCCACAACGCGCGCAACTGCTCCAGCGCCTCGGCCTGTTCCAGCGGCGCCGGCGCCAGCTTCGGGTAGCTTTGCAGGAAGGCGTTGCGGAACGCGTACAGGCCGATGTGACGCAGCCCCGCGTAACCGTGCGGCAGCGTGTCGCGCGTCTCCGCGAAACCATCGCGATGCCACGGAATCGGCGCGCGCGAGAAATACAGCGCGCGACCGTGGCGGTCCAGCGCCACCTTGACCACGTTGGGATCGAAGAACTCGGCGGCGCCGGTGATCGGATGCGCGGCGGTCGCCATCGGCACCTCGGCGCTGATCGCGGCGGCGGTGGCGGCGATCAGCGCCGGATCGATCAGCGGTTCGTCGCCCTGCACGTTGACCACCACCGCGTCGGCCGCCAGCCCGAGCATCGCCGCCGCCTCGGCGATGCGGTCGGTGCCGGAGGCATGGTCGGCGCGCGTCATGCGCGCGTTCACGCCATGCCGTTCGCAGGCAATGAAGATGTCGGGATGGTCGGTCGCCACCACCACCTGCGCGGCGCCGGAACGCAGCGCGCGCTCGGCCACGCGCACCACCATCGGCTTGCCGCCGAGATCGGCCAGCGGCTTGTTCGGCAGGCGTGTCGATGCCAGGCGGGCGGGGATGATGACGGTGAAGGACATTCTTGTTGTTTTTTGTCGCGCGCTCCGGCAGCGCCGGGCATGGCGGAAGAAAAACCGGCGTCAGCCTGGCGAAGGCACCGCCACCGCCGGACCGTTCAGGTCACGCGCCTCGTCGGCCCACATGATCGGGATGCCGTCGCGGATCGGATAGGCCAGGCGGTCGCCCTTGCAGATCAGCTCCTGCTGGGCGCGATCGTAATCGAGCGGGCCCTTGCAGATCGGGCAGACCAGGATGTCAAGCAGTCGGGTGTCCACGCAGTTTCTCCAGTATCTGTTGTGCCAGGGCGCCGTCGATCTGCGCGGTGACCGGCACCACCCACAGCCGCGGATCATGCCGCAGGCTCGGATGACGGCGACATTTTACTGCATCCTTTTCGGTGATCAGGATGACCTCGGCCGGGTCGCCGGCGAAGGGATCGTCGCTGAACGGGTAGTGATCCGGCAGCGGCATTTCGACGAACTTCAGGCCGGCGGCGCGCAGCATCGTAAAAAAACGTGCCGGGTTGCCGATGCCGGCGGCAGCCAGCACGCGCGCCGACGCGGCGATGCCGGCCAGCGGCATTTTTTGCGCCGGGTCGATCAGCCGTTCGGCGACGGTGCCCGCCAGTCGCATCCGGTACGGCGCCGCGCCGATGCCGGGCGGCAACGCGCCGTCGGCGGCATTCAGCACGGTGAAGTCGCGCCGGCGCGAGGCCGGTTCGCGCAGCGGTCCGGCCGGCAGCAGCCAGCCGTTGCCGGCGCCGCGCTCGTCGAACAGCACGATCTCGATATCGCGCGCCAGCGGGTAATGCTGCAGACCATCGTCGGCGACGATCACGTCGATCCCGGGATGCGCCGCCAGCAGCGCGCGCGCCGCCGCCGGCCGGTCGCGCCCGACCATCACCGGGCAGCCGCCGCGGGCGGCGATCAGCACCGGTTCGTCGCCAGCCTGCGCCACGCCGGCGCTGGCCGGACGCGGCGCCCCGGCGCTGGCGCCGTAGCCGCGCGAGACCACGCCGGGCCGATGGCCGGCGGCGGCCAGCGCCTGCACCAGCCAGATCACCAATGGCGTCTTGCCGGTGCCGCCGACATAGACGTTGCCGACCACGATCACCGGCACCGGCAGCCGAACGGCTGCCAGCCAGCCGGCGCGATACAGCGCGCGCCGCACCGCCGCCGCCAGCGCGAACAGCAGCGACAGCGGCCACAGCAGGCAGGCCAGCGGGCCGCGCCGGCGCCAGGCGCGCATCACGGCGGCGGCGATCGCCGAGGACGGCGCGCTCATGCGCGGCGGCGCCGCGCGGTGCCGCGCAGATCGTCGAAAAATCCCCGGCGCATTCCTATACTCCCGGCAGCATTTTTTGAAGCGGGCGCCAGCTGCTCGGGACAGGCCGATTTTTAGGCATACTCCCCCTGTTTCGCAAAACGCCGATGAAACGCCAATTAATGGGCGGTGCTCTGCGCGGCGAAGGTGACCTTGGCGAAACCGGCCAGCCGGGCCGCTTCCAGCACGTTGATCACGGTCTGGTGCGGCGACATCTGGTCGGCGTTGATGATCACCAGCGGTTCCGGCTGGCCGTCGCCGAGCGCGGCGGCGGCGCTGCGCAGTTCGGCCGACAGCGTGGCCGGATCGCGCGCGGCGGTGGCGACGTTGTTGATCGCATAGCGGCCGTGGGCATCGACCGCGACGTTGATTTCGCGCGGCTGCTGCTGCGCCTTTTCGGCATCGGCGGTCGGCAGCGTGATCTGCAGCGCGGTGAACTTGCTGTAGGTGGTGGTGACCATCAGGAAGATCACGATCACCAGCAGCACGTCGATGAACGGGATCAGGTTGATCTCGGGATCTTCGCGGTGCCGGCCCTTGCGGAAATTCATGCGCGGTCCCGGTTCAGCGGCGCTTGCCGTGCACGATGTCGACGAACTTCACCGCCTGCTGCTCCATCGCCAGCACGAAGCTGTCGACCAGCGCGCGGAAATGGCGGTAGAAGATCAGCGCCGGCATCGCGATCGCCAGGCCGAAACCGGTGTTGTACAGCGCCACCGAAATGCCGTGCGCCAGCTGGGCCGGGTTGCTGCCGGTCGGGTCCTGGGCGCTGAAGATTTCGATCATGCCGACCACGGTGCCGAACAGGCCCAGCAGCGGCGCCAGCGTGGCGACGGTGCCGATGGTGGTCAGGAAACGCTCCAGCTGGTGGGCGCTGGCCTGGCCGGCTTCCTCGATCGCTTCCTTCATCACCTCGCGCGGCGCATCGACGTTGCGCAGGCCGGCCGCCAGCACGCGCCCGAGCGGCGAATTCTGCTCCAGGTCGTCCGCCACCTCGACGGTGACCTTGCCGTTGTGGTAGACCCGGATCACCTCGTCCAGCAGCGTCGGCGGCAGGATGCGGTTGCGCCGCAGGTACAGGATCCGTTCGACGATCAGCGCGGTGGCGACGATCGACACGATCAGCAACAGCCAGATCGGCCAGCCGGCGGCTTCGAGAATGGCAAGCAAGGGGACTCCTCAGATGGTTCGGGCGCGGGCACGCCCGGATGCAGAATGTAACGTTTTGAGCGGCGCCGGGCAAGCGCGGGCGCGCCGGCAGCGGCCTGTGGATTTAGTCACACATTCTGTGGACAAGATTGTGAACAAACGCTGCGTAGCAATGCGAAACACTTGTTTTCAAAGAAGATTTTTTTGCTGCCCGGAAAGCGAGCAAGGAGTACGATACCCGCTGCGCCGGCGCACGGAAACATCCGCACGGCCACCACCACACCATAAAAAAGCCACAAACAAGATAGCAAGGAGGCAAGATGCTGTTCCAGAAAACATTCGCCACCCTCGCCGCCTGCGCGGCGCTGGTCCTGACCCTGGCCCACCCGGCGGCGCAGGCCGGGGAAGTCCGCATCGGCTCGGTCAGCGACCTGTCCGGGCCGCTCGCCAGCACCTCCAAGACGCTGGTGAAAGCGACCAAGGCCTATCTCGACATGATCAACGCCAACGGCGGCATCAACGGCAACAAGATCGTGCTGATGGAGCGCGACGACCAGTACGACCCGCGCAAGACGCCCGGCATGGTGGAAGACATCATCACCCGCGACAACGTGGTGGCGCTGGTCAACAGCGCCGGTACCGCCAACACCTACGCGATGATCAAGGCCGGCGTGCTGAGCCGCCACAAGGTGCCGCTGGTCGGCGTCTTCAGCGGCTCCGAAGTGATCCGCGGGCCCGGCTCGGAATACATCTTCCACACCCGCCCGACCTACCACGAGGAAGTGATGAAGATCGCCCGCGTCGCCTCGACGGTCGGCGTCAAGAACATCGCGGTGCTGTATCAGGAAGACGGCTTCGGCGCCAGCATCATGAAGAGCGTCAACCAGGCGATGCAGGAAAACGATTTCAAGCTGGTCGCCGATGCGCCCTACAAGCCGGGCGAAACCGACTTCACCGCGCAGGCCAAGAAGATCATCGCCGCCCATCCGCAGGCGATCTTGCTGATGGGCGTGCCGGACGCGGTCGCCAACTTCATGAAGGTCTACGACGCCCCGGTCGGCGCCGCGCAGATCTACACGCTGTCGTTCGTCACCCCCGACCACCTGCAGGCAGCCGCCGGCGAAGCGCGCATCCGCGGCATCGGCATCACCCAGGTGGTGCCGAACGCCAATTCGGCGGTGCTGCAGATCAGCAAGGACTTCCAGGCCTTCCTGAAAACCCCCGGAGCCCAGGGCATCGAACCGAACCCGCTGAACTTCGAAAGCTTCGTCAACCTGAAGCTGGTGCTGGAAGCGATCCGCCTGGCCGGCCCCAACCCGACCGCCGCCAGCGTCACGCAGAGCCTGAAGTCGATGCACCACTTCCAGCTGGGCGGATTCCCGATCGACTACTCCGAAACCAACCGCAGCGGTTCCAGCTTCCTCGACATCGCGGTGATCGGCCGCAACGCGCGCCTGTACTATTGAGGATTTCCGCCCGCCACCGCTCCGCATGCCCGCCACCCCGCCATCACCCGACACCCCCGGCCGTACCCCCGATGTGCTGAGCGTGTCGGCGCTGAATCTGGCGGTGGCGCGCATGCTGGAGCGCAATTTCCCGCTGTGCTGGGTCGGCGGCGAAATCTCCAACTTCACCCGCGCCGCTTCCGGCCACTGGTATTTCACGCTGAAGGACGATGCCGCCCAGGTGCGCGCCGTGATGTTCCGCGGCCGCGCCCAATACGCCGGCTTCACGCCGCGCGAAGGCGAACGGGTCGAGTTGCGCGCCACCGTCACGCTGTACGCGGCGCGCGGCGACTTTCAGCTCAACGTCGAAGCGATCCGCCGCGCCGGCCTCGGCAATCTGTATGAAGCCTTCCTGCGCCTGAAGGAACGCCTGGATGCCGAAGGGCTGTTCGACCCGGCGCGCAAGCGGCCGCTGCCGCCCTTCGCGCGCACCATCGGCATCGTCACCAGCCCGCAGGCGGCGGCATTGCGCGACGTGCTGACCACACTGGCGCGGCGCGCCCCGCATGTGCGCGTAATCCTGTACCCGACTCCGGTGCAGGGCGCCGGCGCCGCCGAACGCATCCGCGCCGCGATCGAACTGGCGGCGCAGCGCGCCGAATGCGAAGTGCTGCTGGTCTGTCGCGGCGGCGGCAGCATCGAGGATCTGTGGGCCTTCAACGACGAAGGCGTGGCGCGGGCGATCGCCGGCTGCGCGCTGCCGGTGATCTGCGGCATCGGCCACGAAACCGATTTCACCATCGCCGATTTCGCCGCCGACCTGCGCGCGCCGACCCCCACCGCCGCCGCCGAACTGGCGGCGCCGGCCCGTGCCGACCGGCTGGCGACGCTGCGCGCCAACGCCGACGCGCTGCGGCTGGCATGGCGGCGGCGCCTGACCGAACAGACGCAAACGCTCGACTGGCATGCGCGCCGGCTGCAAAGCCCGGCCGCCGCGATCGCACATGAACGGCTGCGCCTGCAAAACCTGCGCGCGCAACTGGCGCACGGAGCCGGCCGCCGGCTGGCGCAAAGCGGCTTCGCGCTGACGCAACTGCGCACGCGCTTGCGCGCGCAATTGCCGGACAGCGCGCCGGGACGGCTGGCGCTGGCCGGCGCCGGCAGCCGCCTGACGGCTGGCATGCGCGCCGCGCTGACGCAGCGCAAGCGCGCGCTGGCGGCGCTGACGGCGCAACTGGAACTGCTGAACCCGCAGCGCACGCTGGAGCGCGGCTACGCGATCGTCAGCGATGCCGACGGCCGCGTGATCCGGCGCCCGCAGGACATCCGCCCGCGCACGCTGCTGACGGTGCGGGTGGCCGAAGGCAGCGCCGAAGTCGGCGTCACCTCGGTGCAGCCGACGCTCGACTGAACGGCGCGCTTTCGCCCGCACCGGCAGGCCGCTGCAACCGATCGGCTTCCGTCTTACAATTGGCGTTTGTAAAAAAAATAATCCCGCCGAACCAAAGAAAGGACATGCCATGGAACACACCCTGCCCCCCCTGCCCTACGCAATGGACGCGCTGGCTCCGCACATCTCGAAGGAAACGCTGGAATACCACTACGGCAAGCATCATCAGGCCTACGTGACCAACCTGAACAACCTGATCAAGGGCACCGAATTCGAAAACGCCTCGCTGGAAGACATCATCAAGAAAGCCAGCGGCGGCATCTTCAACAACGGCGCCCAGGTGTGGAACCACACCTTCTACTGGAACGGCCTGAAGCCGAACGGCGGCGGCGCCCCGACCGGCGCGGTGGCTGAAAAAATCAACGCCAAGTGGGGTTCGTTCGAACAGTTCAAGGACGCCTTCTCCAAGTCCGGCGTCGGCAACTTCGGCTCCGGCTGGACCTGGCTGGTGAAGAAGGCCGACGGCTCGCTCGACATCGTCAACACCTCCAACGCCGCCAACCCGATGACCAACGGCGACAAGCCGCTGCTGACCTGCGACGTCTGGGAACACGCCTACTACATCGACTACCGCAACGCCCGGCCGAAATACATCGAATCGTTCTGGAACCTGGTCAACTGGGATTTCGTCAACCAGAACCTGGCATAAGCCGTCTCACCGTTTTCTCCCGAAGCCCGCGTTCGCGGGCTTTTTTGTTTGTGCGCCACGCCGGCTTGAGGACGCAACTGCTGACAAAAGCCGCAAAAATTTCTTGCGGTACACTTTGACACAGGGCGTCCCGCTGGATTGTTCGGCTTCGCATACCGATCCCGCCAATCCTTTTCCGGGGCGACCACGCGGTTTTCACGGTGGTGACGAAACCTGCAGGCCAGGCACGGGGCGACGGGAGGCTTCGATGAGAATGGACATGAGTTCCATGCAGACGCGCTTCAACGCCTGGCTGCTCAGGGTGGGAAAAGCGCGGGTGATCCTGACGATTACCGTCATTTCCACCGTCCTGTCGGTGCTCATGACCTGGGTCGGTAACGTGGTCTTCATGCCGCACGTTCCGTGGGAGGAATGGCTGTACATTTCCTTCATCGTGCCGGCGCTGATCTCGCCGCCGGTCAGCGCCGTGGTGCTGTCGCTGCTCTATCAATTGGCCGAAGCGAAGGCCGCGCTGGTGACGATGTCGGAAACCGATCCGCTGACCGGGGTCGGCAATCGCCGGCATTTCGTCACGCGCGCTCAGGATGTGCTTGCCGAGGCCCGCCAATCACGGACGCCGCTCAGCATCGTGCTGATCGACATCGACTATTTCAAGCGCCTCAACGACACCTACGGCCATGCGGTCGGCGACGATGCCCTGATCGCGGTGGCGCATGCCTGCCAGCGCAATTTGCGCGCCGGGGATGTGTTTTGCCGCTGGGGTGGCGAGGAATTCATCGCGCTGCTGCCGTCGGCGGCGCTGGACACCGGCTGCCTGCTGGCCGAGCGCCTGCGCGCCGCCGTCGCCGAGGTGGTCGTCGAGGGATTGCCGGTCGTCGTGACGATCAGCCTGGGCGTGGCGGAATGGTCGGGCGGTCCAGGAACGCTGGACGACATCATTGCGCAAGCGGATCAGCGGCTCTACCTGGCCAAGGATGCCGGCCGCAACCGGGTCGAGCCGAAATATCACGGCGGCGCGGCGGTGTGAGGCAGCCAGGCGGAAATGGCGGGACAACGCTCGGCCTGGCTCAGGTGCCGGCCGGCCCGGTTTTGCCGCAAGCCACGCCGACCTGACACCGCGGCGTCAGCCATGTCCCGAAGTCGGCGCTGCGGCGCACATGGCGGATCACCAGGCCGCTTTGCGGCAGCGCCGGCTGGCGCCTCGGATCGATGCCCAGATTCTGTTGCGGCACCTGGTATTCCATCGCCTGCGTCAACAGCTGGACCGCGCTTTTCAGCAGCCGGTTGGCGACCCATTCGCCGATGCAGCGATGGCCCGGTTCGACCTCGGCGCCGCCCTGCTCGATGAAATGGAAGGCGCTGCCGTCCCAGCCGCGAAAACGCTCCGGCCGGAACACTTGCGGGTCGCCCCAGATGCGGCGGTCGTGATTGGTGCCGTGCAAATCCAGCACCATCCAGGTACCGGCGGCAATCCGCGCGCCGCGCCAGTCGAAAGCGTACCGGGCACGGCCGCCGACCGCCGGAAAGAACGGGTAGAAGCGGCGCACTTCCTGCACGAACCACTGCAGATAGTCATCGTCGTCCTCGCGCAGCCGCTGACGGCATTCCGGGTAATGGTGCAGCGCCAGCGCGGCGAAGGTGATGTGGCGCGCCAGCGCCGGCAGCGGTTGCAACAGGTGCAGCAATTCGGCCGCCGCCACCGGCGGATCGAGCAGCAGGCCGTCGGCTTCGCGGTGCGCCGCCACCACCAGCGCCGGACTGCCGGCAGGCAGCCGCAGACGGCCCGCGCGCAGATCGATGATCGCGCCACGCGCCCACAGCGCGGCGCGCCGGCGCAGCGGCCAGCCATGCCAGCCATTGGCACCGTCGCCAAGCGCCGCGAATTGCGCCGCGCGCTCGGCCAGCGCCTGCGGCGCCTGCGCCAGTCCGGCCCATTCGCAGGCGGTGGCGCACAGCAACTGTTCGACTTCTTGCCGCAGCACGACATCGCCGCCGCCAGCCCAGACACCGATGCGGCGCAGCCAGTGCTGCTCGAACAGGCGCGCCAGCCGGCGCCGGTATTCCGGCGCCATCAGCACCATGCCGAACTGCCGGCGGCGGCGCTGCGCCGCACCGTCCAGTGCTGCTACTGCATCCGGATCGCGCAGCAGCCGCCAGGCGGTCGGCGGCATCGGCCGGCAGCGTTCGAAGCGGCCAGGAGCGTAGAACATCGCCGCGGCATCGGCGCCGACCGCGCACAGCACGCGGCGCAGCATCAGCCGGGTCTGAAACACGTCGGTGCGCAATTCGGCGCAACGGCGCGCGATGAACGGATAGCCCTGCTCCAGCAGCGCCAGCGTGCTGTCGAAACCCGGGTCGGTCGGAATCGCTGTCATGGCAGCGGGCATGGAAGCCAGCGCGCCGTCACGGCGCGCGGCGGGCTACTTGTGCTTCGGCACGTCGACGCGGGTGACGCCGCCGCCGACCGCCGGCGGATCGCTGGCGGGAAAACTCAGATCGACCGATTCGTCGACCAGCGCCTCCTGTTTCTCGGCGCGGTTTTTCGAGGCGATCTTGCGCTCGGTCATGTCCCTGGCGGCGGCCTGATGCGGCGCCACGTCCTTCGGCGTCTGCGCCACCGAATTGTTACCTGGCGACGTATGCGTGGCGGCGCCGTAGCGTGTTTGACTGGAATCGGGGTTCGGCTTGTTCATGCTGCCTCCTCTGGCCGGTGGGCGGCGCGGATGCGCCGCCGCTGTTCATGCGACAGCCGGCAAACACGGAAAGTTTCGGCGCCGGCCGCCTGCTGCAACCGCGAGCGGCTGACGTTGTCTGAAAATCAGGCCGCCCTGGATGGCGCGGCCCTGTTTCTTTCACGCAAGGAGCGAACATGAACAAGAAAGGATCGGCCGTCTGGAATGGCGGCTTCAAGGATGGCAGCGGCAGCATTTCCACCGAAACCGGCGCGCTGAAGGCAGCGCCGTATGGCGTCAAGTCGCGCTTCGAGAACGGCCCCGGCACCAATCCGGAAGAATTGATCGGCGCCGCCCACGCCGGCTGCTTTTCGATGGCGCTGGCGCTGATGCTGAGCCAGGCCGGCCTGACGCCGGAAAAGATCGAGACCGAGGCCACCGTGACGCTCGACAAGGCGGGCGAAGGATTCGAGATCAGCGCCAGCCACCTGAAGGTGCGCGCCCGCATCCCCGGCATCGACCGCGCCCGGTTCGACCAGATCGCCAATCAGGCCAAGGCCGGCTGTCCGGTGTCGAAGTTGCTGAAAGCGAAGATCACGATGGACGCGGCACTGGACGCCTGAGTCCGGCGCGGCTGCGCCGGTGTTCGATCCGGCGCAAGCCGCCGCGCATGCCGTGCGGCGCGGCGGCGGCAAGTCGCCTATGCTGTGACGATGATGCCTGAACCAGCCTATCTTCCCCTGCGCGGTGGCGGCGTCGCGCACGCCGGCGCGGCGTTCTCTGGCGAGCGCTGGATCGCCGCTTTCGAGGCGGCCAAGGGCTTGCTGGTGATCCTGGCCGGTTTCGGTCTGCTGTCGCTGATGCATCACGACCTGCGGCACTTCGCCCATGCCTTCGTCGATCACCTGCACCTGAGCCGGAACGGCGGCGTTTCACACGTCTTCCTGACGCTGGGCGCCGCCGCCGACCAGCGGCTGTGGCTGCTGGCGGCGCTGTCATGCGCCTACGCGGCGCTGCGTTTCGCCGAAGCCTATGGCCTGTGGCGCGGGCGGCGCTGGGCCAAATGGTTCGCGGTGGCCAGCGGCGGCCTGTATCTGCCGCTGGAAGCCTATGCACTGCTGCACGGAATCAGCTGGATCAAGGCGGCGGCATTTCTGCTCAACGCCGGCATCGTGCTGTACATGATTCACGCGCTGCGGCGCTCCACGGTCGCGCACCACGAAGGAAAGCCATGACTCCCGCAAGAATCCTGATCGCCCAGGGCGGCGGCCCGACCGCCGTCATCAACCAGTCGCTGGCCGGCGTGGCGCTGGCGGCGCGCGGCATGGCCGGCGTCGAATGCGTGTACGGCGCGCGCCATGGCGTGCGCGGCATCGTCGACGAGGATCTGGTCGATCTGCTGCGGGAAAGCAGCGCCAATCTGGAGCGGGTGGCCGACACGCCGTCGGCGGCGCTCGGTTCGACCCGCGACAAGCCGGACGTCAAATATTGCCGGGAAATCTTCCGCGTGCTGCGCGCACAGCGGATCAGCCACTTCCTCTACATCGGCGGCAACGATTCCTCCGATACCGTGCGCATCGTCGGCGCGGCGGCGCGCGAGGCCGGCTCTCCGCTGTCCTGCCTGCACATCCCGAAAACCATCGACAACGATCTGGCCGGCAGCGACCACACGCCCGGCTATCCGTCGGCGGCGCGCTTCGTCGCCCAGGCCTTCGCCGGCGCCAACCTCGACAATGCCGCGCTGCCGGGTGTCTACATCGGCGTCGTGATGGGCCGCAACGCCGGCTTGCTGACCGCCGCCGCCGCGCTCGGCCGCCAGTACGCCGATGACGGCCCGCACCTGATCTATCTGCCGGAACGGCGCTTCGAACTGGCGCAGTTTCTGGCCGAGGTGCAGACGGTCTACCAGCGCCTCGGCCGCTGCGTGGTGGCGGTGTCGGAAGGCATCCACGACGGCGCCGGCACGCCGATCGCCAGCCTGCTGAGTAGCGACATCGAGCGCGACGCCCACGGCAACCTGCAATTGTCCGGCAGCGGCGCGCTGGCCGATCTGCTGTGCGGCGAGGTCAAGTCGAAGCTGAAGATCAAGCGCGTGCGCGGCGACACCTTCGGCTATCTGCAGCGCTCCTTCCTCGGCTGCGTGTCGGAGGTCGACCGGCGCGAGGCGCGCGAGGTCGGCGAGCAGGCGCTGCAGTACGCGCTGCATGGCGTCGGCGCGGGTTCGGTGGCGATCCGCCGCATCGGCGACTACGCGGTCGATTACCCGCTGCTGCCGCTGGAAGCGGTGGCGGCCAGAACGCGCCAGATGGACGAAGCCTTCATCGCCGCCAACGGCAGCGACGTCAGCGAAGCCTTCCTGCGCTATCTGCGGCCACTGGTCGGGCCGCTGCCGGCCACCGCGCAGCTGCGGGCGCCGTCGGTGCCGCAAAGCGCCGCCGCTAAAACCCGCTCTGGCGGATCGTGATGTTCAACCGTCCCGGCAATGCCAGCCGGCGCGGACCGCTGCCGGGGTAGACCTTGGGCACGCCATGGTAGGCCATGCGCGCCGGCCCGCCGAACACGAACAGGTCGCCGCTGGCCAGCGTCAGGTCGGCATACGGTCGCGTGCGCGTGGCGGTATTGCCGAAGCGGAACAGCGCGCTGTCGCCGAGGCTGATCGAAATCACCGGCCAGCCGCGCGCGATCGCCGCCGCCGATTCGCCGCGATCCTGATGCATCCCGAGCCTGGCGTCGGGACCGTACCAGTTGATGATCGCCGAATCCGGCGCGTAGTCGTCGTCAGCGCCAAAGGTGGCCGCGCAGGTAGCCGCATAGGCGCGCCGCGCCAGCGTTTCCAATAGCGGCGGAAACAGCCGTACCGGCACCTGGCCATCAGCATCGGCGAAACGCGAATAGCGGTCGCGGTGCCAGTACCAGCCGAGATAGGCGGAACGGATCGACAGCGGCGTGCCGTCGAACATGCGCGGCACCACGAAGCCAGCCGGGCCACGGCCCCAGTCGCGGCAGGCCGCGACCAGCGCCGCCTGCTGCTCGGGCGTCAGCCAGCCGGGAAAATACCAGGCGCCGGGCGCGACTTGCTGCGCTTCCGGCGCGAACAGATCGAGCGCCTGCATGCGGTGACGAAAATCGGGGTATAGAGGAATGCGGCGCTGCACGGTGCGCCGCTGTTGATTGTACGCGCGGCGACGGCACGGCCGGGCCGGTAGAATGGCGCCTTCGCCGTTTCCCCGTAGCCACCCGGTCTCCAGCTGCTCCCGCCGATCATGCGCCGCCCCCCGCCTTTCCCACCCGTTTCTTCTCGCGCCGGCCGGTGCCTGCGGGCGCCGCGATGAAGCTGCTGTCGGTGTGGCATCCGCGCGTCCTGCGCCGCTGCTGGCCGGGCATGGCGATCGCCATCGTGATCGCGCTGGCGGCCACCTTCGTGTCCGACAGCTATGGCGGCCCGCAGCTGCTGTATGCGCTGTTCTTCGGGCTGGCCTTCCATTTCCTGGCGCGCGATCCGGTGTGTCAGCCGGGCATCGAGTTCTGCAGTCGCACCATCCTGCGCACCGGCGTCGCGCTGCTCGGCGCGCGCATCACGGTCGGCCAGATCGCCTCGCTCGGGGCGGCGCCGATCGTGATGGTGGTGTGTGGCGTGGCGGCGACGATGCTGTTCGGCTGGTGGCTGGGACGCCGGCTCGGGCGGCCGCATGCGGAAGGCGTGCTGTCGGGTGGGTCGGTGGCGATCTGCGGCGCCTCGGCGGCGCTGGCGATCGCCGCGGTGCTGCCGCAGAGCAAGGAAAACGAAAAATTCACGCTGCTGACGGTGGTCGGCGTCACCACGCTGTCGACGCTGGCGATGATCATATATCCGCTGATCGTCAAGCTGCTCGGCATGGACCCGGACGCCGCCGGCATCTTCATCGGCGGCACCATCCACGATGTCGCCCAGGTGGTCGGCGCCGGCTACATGATTTCGCCGCATACCGGCGACGTCGCCACCTTCGTCAAGCTGACGCGGGTGGCCTGCCTGGTGCCGGCGGTGCTGGCGCTGTCGATCCTGTTCAAGAGCCGGGCCGGCAAGACCGAAGTGCAGACGCAGCCGCTGGTGCCGGTATTCTTGATCGGCTTCGTCTGGTTCGTGATCGCCAACAGCCTCGGCCTGATTCCGGCGCCGGCCGGCGAATGGATCAGCCACGCATCGCGCGCCTGCCTGGTGACGGCGATCGCCGCGCTCGGCGTCAAGACCTCGTTCCAGTCGCTGGCCTCGCTCGGCTGGCGGCCGGTGGCGATGCTGGTCGGCGAAACCGTCTGGCTGCTGCTGTTCGTGCTGGCGGCGCTGGCGCTGATGCGCTGAGCGGAAGCAGATACTCCCCGACATAGCAGGCTGCACCGGGCGTCAGCCGCCAGTTTTACCTGCATACTCCCCTGTTTTTAAATTTTCTGCCAGACCGGCAGATGGTTGTTGGCCGGCATCGGATAGTCCGCCAGCGCCGCCAGCCCGGCGGCGCTGGCCAGCCGGCCGATGGCTTCGGCATCGCGCAGGCCCATGCGCGGATCGCGCGCGCGCAGCGCGGCGTCGAACTCGGCATTGCCGGCGCTGGTATAGCGGCCGCCATAGTTGAACGGCCCATAGACGCACAACAGACCACCGGCCGGCAGCAGGCGGCCGACGCCGGCGAACATCCGTTCGACCTCGTCCCAGCCCATGATGTGGCAGGTGTTGGCGGTGAACACGGCGTCGAAATCGCCGTCCGGCCAGCGCGGCGCGCGCATGTCCAGCAACAGCGGCGCCCGCACGTTCGGCAATTGCGCCTCGTCCAGCCAGGCGCGGATGCTGGCGTGGTTCGCTTCCAGATCGCTGGTCTGCCATTCCAGCCACGGCAGCGCGGCGCCGCAATGCACCGCGTGCTGGCCGCTGCCGCTGCCGATTTCCAGCAGCCGGCGGCGCCCGGCCAGCAGCGGCCGCAGGCGCTCCAGGATCGGTCCCTGGTTGCGTTCGCAGGCGGCGGAAAACTGCTTGCTCACCGGCGGCCTGCGTCGCCGCGCGCGCGCAGCAACGGCAGCATCTGCGCCAGCGTGTTGTCGCGCAGCCAATAGTGATGGAACAGCGCCGCCAGCGTGTGCAGGCCGATCAGCCAGTAGCCGGCGGTGCCGACCCATTCATGTACGCCCTTGATGCGCGAGGCCAGCGCCTTGTCGGGCCCGAGCAGCGCCGGCCATTCCCAGCCGAAGAACGGCACCGGCTTGCCGCCGGCGCTCAAGGCCATCCAGCCGGCCAGCGGCATGCCGATCATCAGCGCGTACAGCAGGAATTGCACGAGGCGCGCCAGCCGCTCCTGCCACAACGGCGGCGCCGGACGGATTGCCGGCCTGGGGCCGGCGATGAAGCGCAGCAGCAGCCGCACCACGACCAGCAGCAGCACCGACAGGCCGAGCATGAAATGCCAGTTCTTCAGCGCCTCGCGGGTGGCGCTGCCCTTCGGGAAGGATCCGTGCAATTCGATGCAGGCATAGACCGCCGCCAGCAACAGCAGCATCAGCCAGTGCAGCGTGATCACCATCTTGCTGTAACGCCGTTCGGTGTTGTTCCACATGATCGTCCTTTTCCAGATACGAAATACCAGAGAGTATGACCCGGAAAGGCTTGCGCCCCAAGGGAGGAGCGCCCGCTTTCGACGGTTTTTTTTCGCGCTGGCTGGGCCGATGCGGTGCCGGCCTCACTTCCCCAGCAACTGGTAATAGGTCGGATCGTCGTCGCACTGGCCGACGCCGCATTCCAGCACCGTCGATACCAGATTGGCGGCGATCAGCAGCACGAACACCACGATGCAGGCGCGGCCGATGCCGCTGCCACCGAGCGGTTCCGCCTCGCGCCGGCGCGGCAGCATCAGCATCAGTGCGATGTAGGCGGCGGCGGCAATCGCCGACAGCAGGGCCAGCGTGTAGAAATGCATGTCGAACAGCGCCGAACCATAGCTGCCGCTGCCCGGCACGATGTGCAGCAGTACCTGGCGCGAGGCGATCGCGCCGGTCAGCAGGCAGCCGCACAGCGCCACGCCGTAATGCAGGCGGCGCACGCCGAACTGCACGTTCAGCAGGAAGCCGAAGCCGATGGCGATCATGCCGACCCGCTGCAGCAGGCACAGCGGACACGGCAACTCGTTCAGCGCCAGCTGGTAGTAGAAGGCGATCGCCAGACTCAGGCAGATGCCGGCCAGGCCGAGCAGATTGAGCAAGGCGCCGAGGTCTTGCCGCGACGACGGCGGCCGGGTAATGGCGGAATGCATGGCGGCCTCAGAAAGTCAGGTTCAGCGCATCGGTCGCATGGTGGCGCAGCCACAGCACGCTGACCACCATCAGCAGCAGCCAGGAAGCCAGCGCGGCATTGCGCCAGCCGCGCAGCGCGCCGACGGCGGCGCACAAGGCGATCAGGAACGGCAGGAACATGAACATGATTGTCTCTTTCTAGTTTTTGGATGGCGGGTTGCCAGCCGGAATAGTACGGCAAGGCAAGCCCGCGCGGCACACCGATCCGCGCTACCATCCAGCCTTTCCGATCCGGGCACCGCCGCCGGCCCGACTTCCTCCGTGCATCCACGCCTCAAGTACACCGTCTGTGCCCTGCTGGCCGCCATGATCTGGGCCGGCAATACCGTGGTCAGCAAGATGGCCGCCGGCGTCATTGCCCCGGCGGCGATTTCGTTCTACCGCTGGCTGCTGGCGGCGCTGCTGCTGACACCGTTCCTGCTGCTGCCGACCTGGCGCAACCGCGCGGCGATCGGTCGGCACTGGCCGCGCCTGCTGGCGCTGGCGCTGACCGGCATGGTGCTGTACCAGAGCCTGGCCTACTTCGCCGCCGCAACCACCTCGGCCACCAACATGGGCATCATCCTGTCAACCTTGCCGCTGCTGACGCTGTTGCTGTCCGGCTGGCTGCTGGGCGAGGCGCCAAGCGTCGCCACCGTCGGCGGCGGCCTGCTGTCGTTCGCCGGCCTGCTCTGGCTGATCGGCCAGGGTGATCCGGCGCTGCTGCTGCGGCACGGCGTGCGCATCGGCGACGGCCTGATGCTGCTGGCGACGCTGGCCTACGCCGCCTATGGCGTGCTGCTGCGCAAGTGGCCGCTGCCGCTGCCGACCTGGCAGGCGCTGTATCTGCAGGTGTTGATCGCGGTGCCGCTGCTGCTGCCGGGCTGGTGGCTGGGGCCGCCGGCGCCGCTGACCGCCGCCAACCTGCCGCTGGTGCTGTATGCCGGCATCGCCGCCTCGATCCTGTCGGCCTTCCTGTGGATGAAGGGCGTGGCCGGACTGGGCGCGGCGCGCGCGTCGATCTACATGAATCTGGTGCCACTGATGACCGCGCTGATCGCCATCCTGCTGCTGTCGGAACGGCTGCACGGCTATCACCTGATCGGCGGCGCCGTCACGCTGGCCGGCGTGCTGCTGGCGCAAGGGGTGCTGCCGCGCCGCCGCTCGACGGCGGAGAAGCAGGCCAGCCGCTAGTCGTAGCGCCGGTTGAACAGGATGTCGAGGCCGGAAATGGCGCCGGCGCGCGCCACCAGCGACCAGCGCCGCGACAGTTGCCAGGTCATCTTGACGATGCTGGCGGCGCCGGTCAGGCTTTGCTCGTAGCCGACGAAGAAGTTCTCGGAAATCGCCTTGCCGAGATTGACCACCTGCTGGTCGGCCAGCCCCGATTCGCTCGCGCCGATCGAAAATTCATCGAGACCGATACCCTGGGCGATGCGCTTGCCGCCGGCGTTGCCGAGCAGCGCCAGCGCCGCGCTGGCGGCCTGCTGCTGACCAAGGCCGCTGCTGTCCGAGCCGTGGCCGAACATCAGCCACGACAGCTTTTCCTCGTCGGCGACGCTCGGCTCGGACACCAGCCGCACGCGCGGCTGGTTGGCGAAGCCGGTGACTTCGACGCCGGCCTCGACATCCTGGTTGCGCCGCATCGCCAGGATGTTGATGTTCGGATTGTCGATCGCGCCCTGGAAATTGATCAGCCCGCGCTCGATCCCCAGCTTGCGGCCGAAAGCTTCGTAGGTGCCTTCGGCGACGCGGATGGTGCCGTCGGCGCGCAGCGGCTGCAGCGGTTCGCTGTGCACCGTCATGCCGCCACGCAGCAGCAGGTCGGCGCCGCTGCCGCGGAAACGGAAGTCGTGCCCGAGATCGAACTCGATGTTGATCAGCGGCGCCCAGCGCCCGGCCGGCTTTTCGTGACTGGAGCCGATCGGGCGCGGCTGCGGCGCGGTGCGTTTGCCGTCGCGCCGCACCACGACGACATCGTCATCCAGCTGTGGCGCGCTCTTTTTCGGCAGGTCGAACAAGCCCTGGTCGGCAGTGACCTTGCCGTCCACCCGCAAATGCTGCTGGTCGTGGGCGATCCGAGCCTGGCCGGAAATCGTCAGACGCCGGTCCGGGCTGGCGAACAGTTGCAGATGGTCGGCGACGATGCTCGCCGCCAGCGTCGGATCGGCATCGCTCAGGTGGAAGCGGCCGGAGGCGCGCAAGGTGCCTTCGCCGCCGTGGAATTCGATCTGGCGCAAATCGATCTCGTCGCGCGACAGGCCGATCCGCACCACGCCGTCGCGCAGCTGGATCCCGAGGTCGAACAGCGTCAGCGCCAGCCGGTCGCCGGCCAGTTCGCCCGACCATTGCGGCTTTTCCAGCGTGCCGGACAGCGCCAGATCGGCCGCCACGCTGCCGTCCAGCGCCAGTTCCGGCCCGGCCAGCGCCGCCACCGCCTTCAGTTCCGGCACCCGCAGCGTGACCTGTCCGGCCAGCGGCGCCTGCGGCGCCAGTGTCAGCATTCCGTCGGCATGGCTCCAGCCAGCGGTGACCTGCGCATCGATGCTGCCGATATGCGTGGCGCGGGTCTGCAAGGCCAGTTTCAGGCCGTCCGGCTGCAGGTCGGCGCGCAACTCCAGCGCCTCCAGACCGAGCGCGCCGGCGCCACGGCCGCTATCGACGCGCAAATCGCCGCCGCGCCGGACGATGCGGGCGAAGCCGGTCGCGTGCTGGCCGAATTCCAGATTCCAGTCGCCATCCAGCACCAGATCGCTTTGCAGCGGCACCTCGACGCCGCCGAACTGGCGCGCCAGTTCCAGCACGCGCGCCACCGCCAGCGCGCTGACGCTGCCGGCGGAACGGAGCTGGCCGTGATCCCAGACCAGCTGCTGCAATTCCAGCACCGCTTCGGCCAGCGTCAGCCGCGCCGCCCCCAGCCGCAGCTGGCCAGGACCGGCCGACAGCGGCAGCGGCGCCTCCAGCGCGAAGCGCGGCTGGCCGCGATTTTCCAGCGTATCGACGCTGCCGTCCCAGCGCAGGCCGTCCGGCTGCGGCGTCAGACCGCCATGCGCGGCCAGCTCCAGCGCCAGCGGCTGGCCGCGCAGCTTGCCGTCGGCGCTGGCGCTGAACTGGTGCTGGCGATCGCTGCCGGCCAGCCGCGCGCTGAAGCGCTGCAACGCGACGCCGGGGCCGCGATAGCCATCCGCCTCGACATCGACATCCAGCCGCAGCAGCGGCTCGGCGTCGGGCTTGCCGGCCTTGCCGGCCAGCAGATCCTGCAACGCCCCTTCCAGTTCGGCATGGCCGCTGGCGGCAGCCAGCCGGTGTTCGCCGAAGGCCAGTTTCTCGGCGCGGTAGCGCGCATCGATGCGCGGCCGCTGCAGGCTGCCGGCCAGTTCGCCATCGAGCTGCAGCAAGCCGTCCAGCCCGTAACCGAGCCGCTGCAGCCGGGGCGCGTCCAGATGCAGCCGCAGCCGGTCACCGGCGGCGCCGAAGCTGCCGTCGGCATTCAGCCGGTTGCCGGCAATGTCCAGTTCCAGCATGCTCGGCAGCAGCCGCTGGCCGGCCAGGTTCAGCGTGCCGCCGCCGGCCAGCGGCAACTGGTCGTAGCTGCTGTCGTGCAGGCCGAATTTCAGCTTCACCTGCAATTGCGGCGCCAGCGCGCCGGCGGCGTCGAAATCGAGATTGATGCGTGCCGGCGGCACCCGGCTGGCCGGCGCTCCCTTGGCCGGCGCGCTGACCAGCCATTGGGCCGGATCGAATTCGCGCAGCTTGCCGTTGAAGGCGTACGCCATGCCGGTATCGCGCGCCAGCGTGCCGCTGGCTTGCAGCCGCGCCGGCCCGGCCTGCAGTTCGGCGCGACGCAATTCGATGCGGCTGGCGTCCAGCCCGGCATCCAGTTGCAGCCGGTAGCGGGCATCGGCCAGCGCCAGTTCCAGTTGCTGCGCGCCCGGTTGCAATTGCAACGTCAGCGGGCCGGCCAGCCGGGTCGGCTGCAGCCGCGCATGCAGCGCGTGCAGGTCCAGCCCCTGCGCCTGCAGCCGGAAGCTGCCGCTGCCGCTGCCGCCAGCCTCGGCCTGTTGCAGCGCGCCGCTGCCGCTCAGCAGCGCGTCGCCGACCAGCCGCACGTCCAGCCGCTGCAATTCCTGCCGCTCGGCGTTCAGGCGCACCGTGGCGTCGGCGCTCTTGAACGGCAGACGGCCGGCATCCAGCGCGCCGGGAATCGTATTGCGCAGGCTGATGCTGCCGGCCACCGTCATCGCCGCGTCGGCGCTCGTACCCTGCTCCGGCGCCAGATCGGCGCGCACCGCGAGGTCCGCCGCCGGCGCACCGGCGGCGAAGCGCCGCGGATCGAGGTGGTCGGCGCTGATCCGCGCGCGCAGCAGCGGCTGCGGCGCGAACGGCGCCAGCCCGATCTGCGCCTGTCCGGCCAGCTGGCCGCCGCTGGCATCCAGCCCCAGCTCCAGCGCTTCCAGCGTGCCGTTCCAGTGGCCCGCGACATGGTAGTCATTGCCATCGCGGCTGCCGGCCAGATCGAGGCCGCCGCTGGTGGCGAACGGTGCCGCGCCATCCAGTTCGGCCCGGGCGCTGGCGCGACCGTAGGGCGTATCGACCGTTTCCAATGTCAGGCTGTGATGGCTGCCATCGGAAGCGCCATGCAGCCGCAGCCGCTCGATGACGATCGGCGCGCCGCGTCCGCTCACTTCCAGGCGTTCCAGCGCCAGCTCGCCGAGCCGGAACGCCAGCGGCAGGCGCAGCGCCGTCGGCAGTTGCGGCGGTGGCGACGGCGGCCCCGGCGGCGGCAGTTGCAGATGCAGCGTCCCCAGCCGCAGCGCCTCGACATCCAGCGTCAGCGGCGCCCGGTGCAGGTTCCAGCGGCCGTCGAAACGGTCCAGCATCAGCTCCAGTTCGCCATCGTGGTAGCGCAGTGCGCGCAACTGGAAACCGTCGGCCAGCGTGCCGCCGGCATACTCGCCAGCCAGCCGGCCGGACGAGGCCAGCGTGGCGAATTGCCACAGCCAGCGGCTGCCGCGCTCGCTGTGCAGCGCTGCCAGCAACAGCACCAGCGCCAGCAGCAGGACCGCTGCCAGCAGCGTCAGCCCGCCGCCGAACCAGACGGCGGGTCGGCGGCGGGCGGGCTTCGGAGCGGGGGCGGGAGTAGCGGTCATGCGCGGATCAATGGTGGTGGCGGGCCCGCATCAGAACGCGATGCCGAGCGAGATGTGCGGCCGGAATTCGCGCACGCGCACGCCGTAGGCCAGATCGAGGTTGACGGTGCCGACCGGGCTCTTCCAGCGCACGCCGGCGCCGACGCCCTGATAGATGGTCTTGTCGCTCCAGTTGTCGGTGGCGGTGCCGACGTCGTAGAACAGCGCGCCGCCCCAGTCGGCGTTCAGCCAGTGCTGGTATTCGACGCTGGCGGTCAGCAGGAACTTGGTCGGAAACACGGTGCCGTTCTGGACGTTGCCGATGCTTTCGTAGCCATAGCCGCGGATCGAATCGGTGCCGCCGGCACGGAACAGCAGCGAGGCCGGAATCTCGGCACTGCTGCCCTTGGTCAGCACCGCGCCGAGTTCGCTGCGCAGGATCAGCAGATCGCGCTGGCCGACCGGCAGATAACGGCGCGCGCGGCCATAGGCGCGCACGAAACTCTGATCGGTCAGGATGCCCTGCAATGCGGCGCCGACCTGCAGCGCCACCACGCTGCCGCGACGCGGGAAGATCGGATTGTCGACATCGCGCCGGGTCCAGGCCACGCCCGGCACCAGCGCCTGATGCTTGCCGGGCTGGGTCACGGTGCCGGGCGGCAGCGGGCCGCTGGCCAACTGCTGCAATTCGTCGCGGTAGAAATCGAGGGTGTAGGCAAGGTCGTATTTTTCGCGCGAGCGGGCGCGCTTGACGCCGGCGCGCAGGCTGCGCAAATCCAGCCCCTGCAGCGTGGTGCGGTCGTAGGAGGTGCTGGCGCTGTTGACGAAGGCGCCGCGATCCGGCGGCAGCGCCAGGTTCAGCGCGCCGTACTGGCGCTGCTGCTCGATGCGCAGCTGGCTGTCGAACACCAGCGCGCGGTCCAGCACGTTCAGGTGCGTGTAGCGCCCTTCGATGCGAGCGCCGGTGTCGGTGGTATAGCCGGCGCCGGCCCGTATCCGCTGCTGCGGGAATTCGCTGACGCGCACCTTGACCGGCGCCAGCTCGGCATGTGCCGGATCGGTATCGATGTCGACGATGGCGTTGGAAAAGTACGGCGTGGCCTGGATCTGCCGTTGCAGTTCCAGCAGCCGTTCGACGCTGTATTCCTCGCCGGCGACCAGCGGATTGACATGCTCGATGATTTCGGCCGGATAGCGCCGGGTGCCGCTGATGTCGAGCGCGCCGAGCGTGTAGGCCGGGCCGCTGTCGTACTCCACCGCCAGTTCGGCGCGGCTGGCGTCGGCGTCGATGCGCGCTTCCGAATGGACCAGCGCGGCGCCGGCGTAACGACGCTGCTGCAGCCGCTGCAAGCCCTCCTGCTTGGCGCGCGCCCAGTCGCTCTGGAGGAACGGCTGGCCGGGCGGCAGCGCCCAATCGGCGCGCAGCCCGGCCACCAGCGACGCCTCGCTGGCGGCGGCGCCGGTGATTTCGATGTCGGCCGCCGTCACCAGCGTGCGCGGGCCGGATTCGACCTGCACCCGCACCAGCCGCTCGTCGCCCTCGCCTTCCGAGGTGATCCGGGTATCGGGGGAAAAATAGCCTTCGGTGGCCGTCAGCTTCTGCACCTGGGCCGGCGCGGTATCGATCAGGAACTGCAGCTGTTCGGACGAAATGTCGTCACGATCCTGGTAACGCGCCAGATCGAGGAATTCGCTCAGCAAGCCGCGCAGCGGCGCCGGCGCTTCCACCTCGACCCGGTAGGCGGCCGCCGCCGGCAGCGCCCACAGCCCCAACAGGAACGGCAGCAGCCAGGCGACGCAACCGCGCCAGCGTCGGTCAAGCTTTGATCTTTTTTTATACTCGGGATAGTATATTTTCAACCGCCCGTCAAATATGTGGGAAACAGTGCATTTTTGCACATACTCCCCCATTTTTCAAATTCGCTACGACGCAGGCCGGCACTACCGGCCGCCGCCGCATATCGCTATCGACCAGAACCGGCGGCGATGGTTGCCGGCCAGCGCCGGCGCCCCGGCCTATTTCTTCGCTTCGTCGGCGGCATCCTGCAACTTCTGGCCGGCCTTCTGCAGTTCCTGCCCGGCCTGCTGCACTGCCTGGTCGATCTGCTTGCCGGCGCGTTCGGCCGGCCCTTCCTGCTTCTGGCAGGCGCCGAGAGCGGCAACGAGGAAAGCGGCGGCGAATACGGCGGCGAGCGCCTGACGGGATCGATTCATGCGATTCTCCTCGGAAAGGTGGCGGCAGATGCCAGCCATGCGGCGGCGCCGGAGATGAAAAAACCGCCCGGCGCATGAGGCACCGGGCGGCTTCGATGATACTGGAAAAGCGCGGCCGGGGCGGCCGGTTCAGCCTTTCCGGCAGGCGGATACCTCGACCAGCGGCGCCGCCGCCGGCGGCCCGGCCAGTTCGGCGAACGGATGGCAGCGGCCATCCCAGCACAGCTGGTAATCGGCAACATAATCGGAACGCGCCAGATGCAGGGATTCCAGCGGCGCCAGCGGCGGCCGGTAGTGCCAGACGCCGTCGGCGCTCAGCCGGGCGCCGTCCGGCGGTTCCATGCCGGCGCCGGAACCGCGGATGCGCGCCTCGTCCAGCACCAGGCGCGGGCCATCGGCTTCCTGGATGACGCGGTAGTCCTCTTCCCAGCGGATCTTTTCGATCGAATGGGTCCAGGCCAGCGTGAATGCCTGCAACGGCAGGCTCAGCGCCAGCCCGGCCGCCGCCAGGCAGACGCCGATCACGCCAGCGCCAGCCGCCGGCTCTGCCACACGTGCCAGACCGCAAACAGCGCCGCCATCGCGAAGCCGATCTGGTCGGACAGCGTGCCGGCCGCCACCAGCATCAGCGCGGCAATGCCGGTGAACAGACGCTCATACGGCTTCAGCGGACTGATCAGGTAGCCGACCGCAGCGGTGCCCCACAACCCGACCGCCAGCAACGCCTTGCCGACGATGTAGACCACCGCCGACACCGTCCAGTCACCCTGCAGCATCATCGCCGGCGTGTACACCGCCATGTACGGAATCACGAAGCCGGCGATGGCGATCTGGGTCGCCTTGACGCCGATCTTCATCGGCGACGCCTTGGCGATCGAAGCCGCCGCGAACGCCGCCAGCGCCACCGGCGGCGTCAGGTCGGCCATGATGCCGAAATAGAACACGAACATGTGCGAGACGATCAGCGGCACGCCCAGCTGGAGCAGCGCCGGCGCGGCGATCGAACTGGTGATGATGTAGTTCGGAATGGTCGGAATGCCCATGCCAAGGATCAGGCAGACGATCATCGTCAGGAACAGCGACAGGAACAAGCTCTTCTGGCCGACCGTCAGGATGAAGCCGGCGAAGCTGGAGGCGGCGCCGGTCAGCGTCAGCACGCCGATGATGACGCCGACGACGGCGCAGGCCATACCGACCGGCAACGCCTGCCTGGCGCCGTCGATCAGGCCGATGCGGATCGTGCGCAGCGTCTCGAGCCCGCCCTTGACCCACAGGCACAGCAGCGCCAGCACCGCGATCACCGCCAGGATCGCGTAGATGCCGAACTCGACGAAGCAGGCCGCCGCCAGGCCGACCGCAAGCCAGAACACATAGCGGAACGCCATGCTGGACAGGCGCGCCGCCACCGCCGCGCCGAGAATCAGGATCGCGGTCAGCGCCAGCCCGGTCAGGCCGGCGAACATCGGCGTGAAGCCGTGGAACAGCATCGCCACCAGCCCGGCCAGCGGCAGCACCAGATACCAGCTTTCCTTGATCGCCTTCCAGGCGCTCGGGCACTGCTCCTTCGGCAGCCCGACCAGCCCCATGCGGCCGGCTTCCAGATGCACGATCCAGAACGCGGTGACGTAGTACAGCACCGCCGGGATCACCGCCGCCTTGACGATCTCGACGTACGGCACGTTCAGCGTCTCGGCCATGATGAAGGCCACCGCGCCCATCACCGGCGGCATGATCTGGCCGCCCATCGACGCGGTCGCCTCGACCGCGCCGGCGAACACCGAGCTGTAGCCGAAGCGTTTCATCAGCGGAATCGTGAACTGGCCGACCGTCAGCACGTTGGCCACGCCGGAACCGGAAATGGTGCCCATGAAGCCGGACGAAATCACCGCCACCTTGGCCGGACCGCCCTTGGCCTGGCCGACCAGGCCGAGCGCGATCGAGTTGAACAGCTTGATCATGCCGGCGTGCTCCAGAAAGGCGCCGAACAGGATGAACAGGAAGATGTAGGTCGCCGACACCATCACCGGCGTGCCGAGGATGCCTTCAGTGCCGAGATAGAGCTGACCGACGATCTGGTCGAAGCCGTAGCCGCGATGGCCGATCGGCGGCGGCAGGTACTGGCCGAACAATCCGTACAGCAGGAAGGCGCCGCAGACGATCGGCAACGCCCAGCCGAGAATACGGCGGGTGGCCTCGAACACCAGCACCACCATCACCGCGCCGACCACCAGATCGGCGGTGTTCGGATCGCCGGAGCGCTGGATCAGGTCGGCTTCGAAAATCCAGTGGTAGAACGACAGGCCGAAGGCCGCCGCCGCCAGGATCCAGTCGTACCAGGCGATCGAATCGAGCTTGCCGGATTTGAGAAACGGGTACAGCAGGAAGGTCAGCATCAGCAGAAAGCCGACGTGCACCGAACGGATCACCAGCGACGACCATGGATGGAAGCCGGCGACCACCAATTGATAAACCGAAAACAGCAGCGATGCGCCGATCACGATCTTCAGCGCGGCGCCGGACAGCGAACGCTGCGTGCCGTGCTCCTGGAAGTCATCGGCCGGGGTATGAAGGGAAGACATGGGGATAAACTCCTGAGCGCTGGTTCAGGGGAGGCACGCGGCCTCCCCGCCGTGCCTGATCGCGTGCTTACTTCAGCACGCCGATTTCGCGGTAATACTTCTCGGCGCCAGGATGCAAGGGCAGCGGCATGCCGACGATCGCCGATTCCTTGCGGATCGCCTTGGCGGAGGCATGCGCCGCTACCAGGTGATCGAGGTTTTCGAACATGCTCTTGGTCATCTTGTAGACAACGTCGGCCGGCACTCCTTCATGCGTGACCAGGAAGTTCTGCACGTAGGCGGTTGCCACGTCGGCATCCTGTCCTTCGTAGGTCTTGGCCGGAATCGTGCCGGATTGATAGGCCGGATCGCCGACCTTCTGCACCACGTCCTGCGGCACCGGCACCACGACGATCTTGATCGAGGTGGCGAGGTCGCGCAGCGACGACACGCCGAGGCCGGCCGACTGCAGCGTGGCATCGAGCTGGCGGTTCTTCATCAGCTCGACCGATTCGCCGAACGGCAGGTATTCGACCTTGGCGAAATCGGCATAGGTCAGGCCGGCCGCCTTGAAGATCGCGCGCGCGTTCAGTTCGGTGCCGGATTTCGGCGCGCCGACCGAGATGCGCTTGCCCTTCAGATCGGCCAGCGTCTTGACGCCGGAATCGGCCGACGCGACGATCTGGATGTAGTTCGGATAGATGCCGGCCAGGCCGCGCAGCTTCTTCAGTGGCGTCTTGAAGCCGGCTTCGGCGTTGCCCTGCCACGCATCCGACAGCGCGTCGCCGAGCGTGAAGCCGACTTCGCCGCGGCCGGCCTGCAGCAGGTTCAGGTTTTCGGCCGAAGCCTTGGTCGCCTGCACCGAGGTCTTGGCGTCCGGCATCGCCTTCGCATAGATCTGCGACAGCGCCACGCCCATCGGGTAATAGACGCCGCTGGTACCGCCGGTCAGCACGTTGATGAACTGGGTCTGCGCCTGTGCCGGGCTCGCCGCCAGCAGGGCCACGCCGGCCACTGCCAATAGTCCGCGCAAAAGTCCGAATTTCATTGCTTGTCTCCTTGAGTTGTTCGAAAAGGCCGGAGCCTCGGCCATTTTATTGGCAGAATTCGTGCCATGGGGGAAAAAACTGACAAGTGCTTGATATGACGGGAATTTTTTTGTCGCCACAACATGCCGACAGCGCTGACATGGCAAAAATCGGCATCGGCGGCCAGACCGCCGTGCGGAAAACGTGAATCCCGGACCGGCTAGGAATCCGTCTCCGGCCGCGTCATCGCCTGCGGCCGCACCCACTGCGCGAACTGTTCCTCGCTGACGAAGCCGAGCGCCAGCGCGGCTTCCTTCAGCGTGCTGCCGTCGTGATGCGCGCGCTTGGCGATCTGCGCGGCGCGGTCGTAGCCGATGTGCGGCGCCAGCGCGGTGACCAGCATCAGCGAGCGCTCCATCAGCTGCTGGATGCGGACGTGGTCGGCTTCGATGCCGCGCGCGCAATGGCTGTCGAAGCTGGCCATGCCGTCGGCCAGCAGGCGCACGCTCTGCAGGAAGTTGTGGGCGATCATCGGCTTGAACACGTTCAATTCGAAATTGCCGGAAGCGCCACCGACGGTGATCGCCACGTCGTTGCCGAACACCTGGCAACACAGCATGGTCAGCGCCTCGCACTGGGTCGGGTTGACCTTGCCGGGCATGATCGAGCTGCCCGGCTCGTTCTCGGGGATGCGGATTTCGCCGAGGCCGGAACGCGGCCCGGAAGCCAGCCAGCGCACGTCGTTGGCGATCTTCATCAGCGCCGCCGCCAGTGTCTTGAGCGCGCCGTGCGCCGCCACCAGCGCGTCGTGTCCGGCCAGCGCGGCGAACTTGTTGGGCGCGCTGGAAAACGGCAGGGAAAAGCGTTGCGCCAGCCGCGCCGCCACTTTCTCACCGAACTGCGGATCGGTGTTCAGGCCGGTGCCGACCGCGGTGCCGCCGACCGCCAGCGCGCACAGCGCCGGCAGCGCCGCTTCGATGCCGGCCTCGGCCTGTTGCAGCTGCGCGGCGTAGCCGGAAAATTCCTGGCCGAGCGTCAGTGGCGTGGCGTCCTGCAGATGGGTGCGGCCGATCTTGACGATGCCGGCGAATTCCTCCGCCTTGGCCGCCAGCGTCGCCTGCAGCCGCCGCAGCGACGGCAGCAGCGCCTCGCTCAGCTGGCGGACGGCGGCGACGTGCATCGCGGTCGGAAAGATGTCGTTGGATGATTGACCGCGATTGACGTCGTCGTTCGGATGTACCAGGCGCTGTTCGCCGCGCGCGCCGCCGCGCAATTCGGAGGCGCGGTTGGCCAGCACCTCGTTCATGTTCATGTTGGTCTGGGTGCCGGAGCCGGTCTGCCATACCGCCAGCGGAAATTCTCCGGCGTGGCGGCCGGCCATCACTTCGCCGGCGGCTTCGGCGATCGCCGCCGCCTGGGCGGCGTCCAGCAGCCCGAGTTCGCCGTTGACCTCGGCACAGGCCTGTTTGACGGCGGCCAGCGCGTTGATCAGTTCCGGCGCCATGCGCTCGCTGGAAATGTGGAAATGCTGCAGCGAACGCTGCGTCTGCGCGCCCCACAGGGAATCGGCGGGGACCTCGATCGGGCCAAAGGAATCGCGTTCTATCCGGCTGCCGGCCATGCCGTCCTCCTTGCGATGGTGACGGAAAACCGCGCGCCGGCCGCGTCCGGCGGCAGCGCGCGGCACGATCCGGCCATTATCGCGGAAAGCCGGTGGCAGCGTCGCCACAGCCAAACAGGGGGAGTATAGGCAAAAACAGTGCTATTCCAGCAATATTGGCGCCCGGTTTCAAAAACACACCACCCAGTATAAATGAACCAGCGCTCAACGGGGCCGCTGGACGCTGCCCCATCCGTCGATTTCCATGCCCATGTCGGGCGGCAGGCATTTGCCGTCGCGCAGCATCTGCTCGAATTCCGCCGCCGGCAGCGGCCGGCTGAAGTGGTAGCCCTGGATTTCGTTGCAGCCGTTGCAGCGGAGGAAATCCAGTTGCTCGGCGGTTTCCACGCCTTCGGCGATCACGCCCATCTTCAGGTTGTGCGCCAGCGAGATGATCGACAGCACGATGGCGGCGTCGTCGGCATCCAACGTGATGTCGCGCACGAAGGACTGGTCGATCTTCAGCACATCGACCGGGAAGCGCTTCAGATAGGACAGGCTGGAGTAGCCGGTACCGAAGTCGTCGATCGAGGTTTGCACGCCAATCGCGCGCAGGCGCTGCAAAATCTCGATGGCCTGCTCGACGTCGGCCATCATCAGGCTTTCGGTCAGTTCGATGCCGAAAAAGTGCGGCGCCAGGCCGGTTTCCTCCAGCACCGTGGCGATCGACTGCGCCAGTTCGCGCTGATAGAACTGGCGCGCCGACAGATTGACCGACACCCGCAGCGGCGGCAGGCCGGCGTCCTGCCAGGCCTTGTTCTGACGGCAGGCGGCGCCGATCACCCAGGCGCCGATCGGCACGATCAATCCGGTTTCCTCGGCCAGGCCGATGAAGCGCAGCGGCGACACCAGCCCCAATTGCGGATGCTGCCAGCGTACCAGCGCCTCCATGCCGATCACCCGGCCGCTGTGCAGATCGACCTGCGGCTGGTAGTGCAGCAGGAACTCGTCGCGCTCCAGCGCGCCGCGCAGATCGGTTTCCAGCCGCAGCCGTTCGAGCGCCCGCTCGTTCATTTCAGGCGTATAGAACTGATAGGTGCTGCGCCCCATTTCCTTGGCGCGATACATCGCGATCTCGGCATGCTTGGTCAGCGTTTCGGCATCGATGGCGTCGCCCGGATAAACGGCGATGCCGATACTGCAGGTCAGGTACAGTTCGTGGTCGTCGATCTTCAGCGGCTTGGCGATCGTCTGCATGATGCGCTGGACGATGCCGACCGCAGTGCTCTGGGCGCGGTCGTCGATGAAGATCAGCAGGAATTCGTCGCCGTTCAGGCGCGCTACCGTGTCGGCTTCGCGCAGCCCCTGCTTCAGCCGCTCGGCGATCTGGCGCAGCAGCGTGTCGCCGGCATGGTGGCCGAGCGCGTCGTTGATGAACTTGAACTGGTCGAGGTCGATGTAGATCAGGCATACCGCGTGCTCGTAGCGGTCGGCGTAGGCGATCGCCTGCGCCAGCCGGTCGCGCAGCAGGCTGCGGTTGGCCAGCCCGGTCAGCACGTCGTAGTTGGCCTGGAATTTCAGTTCGGCCTCGTAATTCTTGGTGGCGGTGATGTCGTACTGGGCGATCACGAAATGACTGACCACGCCGTTGTCGTCAGACACCGGCGACAGATAGAACTCGTTCCAGTAGACGCTGCCATCGCGCCGCATGTTGCGCAGCACCGTCTTGCCTTCGCGCCGCTCGCGCAGCGCGCCGCGGATTTCCTCGATCGCCTGCTGGTCGCGCTCGTCGCACTGCACCGCGCGCACGCTCTTGCCCAGCATGTCGGCGGCGGCAAAGCCGCTGTTGCGCTCGAACGCCGGATTGACGTACTCGATCGGATAATCCGGCGCCTCGGCGCTGACGATGACGATCGCGTTGGCGCTGGCCTCGATCGCCCGCTGGCGCAGCTGCAGCGCCTTTTCGGCGCGTACCCGCGCCGCGATGTCCTGATTCAGGCGCCGGTTGGACAGCCGCAGTTCGGCGGTGCGCCGCCGCACCAGCCGTTCGACGCGGCGCGTGCGCAGCGCCACCGAGCGCAGCGAAAAGGCCGCCAGCGCCGACAGCAGCAAGCCGGCCACCAGCAGCAGTACCGAGCCGCTCCACGGCGAAATCGGCGCCGCCGGTGGCGCCGACACCACCATGTTCCAGGAGCGACCAGCGATTTCGAAGGTTTTCGCCAACGGTTGCGGCTGATCGTAGAACAGCCAGTCGAGCAGCCGCGCGCGCTCCACCGGCTCGACGCCGGCGCTGCGATAGGCCAGCGCCGGCACACCATCCGGCTGGTTCAGGAACAGCTGCAGCCGCAACGGCGCGGCGTCGCGCGGCATGTCCACCGCCAGCGCGTTTTCGACCAGATCGCCGATGCGGAATACCGCTGCCGTGTCGCCGAACAGCGCCGCCCGCCGCACCGCTTCGTCGTCCAGCGGCGCGCCCGGCCGGTACAGCGGCATCAGCACCAGCAATCCCGCCTGATTGGCGGTTTCCTGCATCAGCCGCAACAGGCCGGTGGCGACCGGCTGGCCGCTGGCCGTCGCGCGCTGCATCGCCTCCGTCTGGAAACCATAGGAAGCGGCGTCGAAGCCGAGCGCGGTTTCATTGCCCTCCAGCGGCTCGATGTATTCGACTACCCGGTATTGCGGACGCCGCGCTGCCGGCACCAGCTTGCCGTCACGGCTCTCGGTGATCGAGAACGCCGGCCAGAAGCGGCGCATCTCGGCCTCGAACTGCGGCCGTTCGGCATCGCTGATGATGCGGTGGAAATTGAACGCCTGGATGTAGGGATTGCGCCGCAACAGCGGCGCGGTGAAGCTGCGGAACTGCTGGCGGCTGACGTCGCCGAAAGCGACGAACAGCTGGTTGACCGACACCAGCTCGTTGATCGACCATTGCAGGCCGCGCCGCACCGCCTGGATGCGGAATTCGGCCTGCTGCTCGAACGCGGTGCGCGCCTTGTCGTGCTCGAATTCGCGTGCCGCCAGAAACAGCGCGACGCTGAGCAACATGCCCAGTAACAACGCCACCCACGCCCCGAACGAGAAAGAAAACGGCGGGCGATTGTGAAACATTTCAGCTCCCTGCTGCGGCAACGATGTCTCCCCTACGACCAGCCGCCGCCAGCGCATGGATTGCCAGAATTTTTCGGTAGGGTAACTGATTTGCCCAGTGGGCGTAAGGGAGTTTTTGCGCACCGGCAAGCCGGATTCACCGTATCGGGACGACCGCTACGGAAAAAAAAACGATCGAAAATCGCCGCCGCGCGTGGTGCAACACTGGCTGGGGACGGTGCCGATCGCACTGTTTGATGAAACATTGTCGCCGGCATTTTTGTCACAATCAGCGCGCCGAGGGCCGATTGCAACGGCCCGTCGCCGCAGCGGGACGGCCGCTTTCAGCCGCCGTCGGCGTCCGGTAACAAGCAGGCTTCGGCGATCTGCAGGTCGTTGTCGCGGGCGAAATCCAGCACGAAGTGATACGCCAGCGGCTCGATCTGGCGCAATGCTTCCTGCACCACCACCGATTTGACGCCGTTCAGCAGGATCGGCCGCACGTAGGGAGAATATTTCAGGCGGGCATTCAGGTCGCCCTGTCCGGCCGGGCGAAAGCACGACATGGCGCCGCACAACCGTTCGGCCCAGTCGCTGGGACGGAAGGTCTTGCCGCTGCTGGTAATGCCCTGGATGATGAATTCACGGCTTCGCGCAACGCGGTCGCCGGAGGACGGGGGGGAAGATTCTTCGCGCATGCACGCAGCTCGCTTCGATGGCGCTTGCCGTTGGGTTCGCGTGGCCGCCCTTGTGGGGCGCCCGCTCGGAGGTCATGCGTATTATATCTTATAGAAGAGTGGAAATTCGCGATGATTCGATGACGAGCGCGTCAACCGACCCAGACCGCGATCGACAGCAGCAGCAGCAAAAACATCCATAGCAGCAGCGCTCGCCACACCAGACCGACCGTGCTCTGCAACGCGCGCGGCGTCGGCTCGGCGCCGGGCAGGCCGTCGCCTTCGAGCGCCATCGAATCGACAGTGGCGGCATCGGCCGGCAGCACCTCCGGGGCGCCGGCGGCGGGCTCGCCGAGCCGCACGCCCATCGCGCCGCCGCCGGCAGCCAGGATGATGCCGATCGCCTCGTTGCTCCAGCGGCTGGCGAAATTGCGCCAGGCGTAGATCGCATCTTCGAAGTTGCCAACCACCGCGAACGCGGTGGCAGTCAGGCGTGCCGGAATCCAGTCGATCCAGTAGAACGCGCGCACGGCGAAAGCGCCGAACGCCTCGTGGCGCAAATGATCCGGTTCGCTCCAGGCGCGCGCCAGGTATTCGGCAACCCGGTACAGCACCGCGCAGGCCGGGCCAAACGGAATCAGGAACCAGAAGAACACCCCGAACACGTTGCGATGGGTGGTGATCAGCGCCTTTTCCACTGCCAGCCGGGAAATTTCGGCGACGTCCAGGCCGGCGGTATCCTGCCTGGTCCAATCGGCCAGCAGCGCGCGCGCGGCCACCTCGTCACCGGAACCGAGCGCCAGCTGGATCGAGGAAAAATAGTGGCTGTAGTGACGGAAACCGAGCGTCAGGTAAACGATCAGGATGTTCCACAACAGCGCCACCAGCGGACTGATCTTGGCGCACAGCCAGTACACCAGCGCGGTCGGCAGCACCAGCAGCGCCATCATTGCGCACCAGGCCACCGCGCCATGCTGCGCCTGACCGGCGTTGAACCAGTTTTCCATGCGCCGCGCCAGCGCCTTGACGCCGGCATACACCGGGTTGTCGGCGCGCAGCGGCTTCAGCTGCTCGATCAGCAAGGCAAACAGGATGGAAATGAAAGTCATGGCACCGCCTCGTCAGGGGAAACGTACGATAACGCAGCACGTTGCCGGAATCAAACTTTTTGCCCGGTGCCTGCCGTCGCCGATCCCGCTAGGCGCGCAGGAAATGGAACAGGTTGCGCAGGATGCCGGCGGTGGCGCCCCAGATGAAGAAGCGCTGGTACGGCATCGCGTAAAAGGTGCGGCGGCCGAAGCCGTTCGGCAGATCGGCGCTGCGGCGCTGGTGGTTCATGCCGTTCATCAGGAAGTCCAGCGGCACCTCGAAAATCTCGGCGACTTCGTGCGGGTCCGGCCGCAGCGGGAACGGCGGCTGCGCCATGCCGACCACCGGCGTGATGCGGTAGCCGGTGCCGGTGAAGTAGTCCGGCAGCGAGCCGATCACCTCGACATACTGGCGCGCCAGACCGACTTCTTCCTCGGTTTCGCGCAGCGCCGTTTCGACCGCCGACAGATCGCTGCTTTCACTGCGGCCGCCGGGGAAACTGACCTGGCCGGCGTGATCGCTCAGATGCGCGGTACGCTGGGTGAACAGCAGGGTCGGACCGGCGTCGCGCATCACGATCGGCACCAGTACCGCGGCCGACACCGGCGTGGCCCCGAGCTTGCGCATCAGCTGTTCCTGGGTGATTTCCGGATGCCAGACCGGCGGCTCGCCGAAGCGCGTGCGCAGCCAGTCCGGCCGCAGCCGCTCCGGCAGCAGCGCCGCCTCGCCGGCGATCGAATCGACCGGCAAAATTTCCGGATCGAAAATGTGTTGGGTCACGATGTTCCTGTGCGATGCAAAAAGGGCACCGCGGTGCCCTTTCTGGTGAAACACGTCGCCGGTTGCTTACTCCGACTTGGCTGCCACGGCACGACGGCTCGGCAGCTTTTCCTTGATGCGCGCCGACTTGCCCGAGCGTTCGCGCAGGTAGTACAGCTTGGCGCGCCGCACGTCGCCACGACGCTTGACCTCGATCGAAGCGATCAGCGGGGAGTACAGCTGGAAGGTACGTTCGACGCCTTCGCCGGACGAAATCTTGCGCACCACGAAGTTCGAGTTCAGACCACGATTGCGGCGGGCGATGACCACACCTTCGTAAGCCTGGGCGCGCTTGCGGTTGCCTTCGACCACGTTGACGTTGACCACCACCGTGTCGCCCGGGGCGAAGTCGGGAATCGCCTTGCCCAGACGGGTGATTTCTTCCTGCTCGAGTTGCTGGATCAAATCCATTTTCTGCTCCAAAAACCATCTTGCTGGCGCGCGGCGCTTGCCGATTGATGCCCAGTAGAGGATGGGGTTGACCATGCGGCCGGAAAAGCCGGCCGCCCTGCACTGCCAGTTGCTGCTACTGCTACTACAAATCGTTCAGATACTTTTCATCGGCTGCCGTCAGCAGTCCGGCGGCGCGCGCCGCCAGAATCAGGTCCGGCCGCTTGGCGGCGGTTGCCGCCAGCGCCTGCTGCCGGCGCCATTTTACAATTTCGGCGTGATGGCCGCCAAGCAGCACCGCCGGCACCGCCATCCCTTCATACTCTTCCGGCCGCGTGTAATGCGGACAATCCAGCAGGCCGTTGACGAAGCTGTCTTCCTGCGCCGAAGCCTCGTCGTGCAACGCGCCCGGCAACTGCCGGATCACCGCGTCCATCAGCGCCATCGCCGGCAATTCACCGCCCGACAGGACGAAATCGCCGAGGCTGATTTCTTCATCGACGCAACGCTCCAGCAGGCGCTGGTCGATCGCTTCATAGCGGCCACACAACAAAACCAGCCCGGCTTCGGCACTCAACTGCATCACGCGCCGGTGCGTCAGCGGCTGCCCCTGCGGCGACAGGTAGATCACGCGCGGCGCCGGCAATCCGGCCTGTACCTGGCGCTCGCGGGCGGCGCCGATTGCCGCTTCCAGCGGTCGTGCCAGCATCACCATGCCGGGGCCGCCGCCATACGGCCGGTCGTCCACGGTGCGATGCCGGTCGCGGGTGAAATCGCGCGGATTCCACAGGTGCAGCGCGCATTTGTGTTGCTCGAAGGCGCGCCGGCTGATGCCCGAATCGCGCACCGCGGCAAACATCTCGGGAAACAGCGTGACGACGTCGAATTGCATCCCGCCTCCGTGCCTGCTCGCTCGCCAGGAATCAGTAATCGCGCCCCCAGTCGGCGGTGATCTTGCCGGCCGCCTGATCGACCGCGACGATGAAGTGGGCGACGAACGGGATCAGCATTTCCGCCGCTTCCGGATCGTCCGCCGCCACCCGCAGGATCGGATGCGCGCCGTTGTCGATCAATCCGACCACGCGGCCCAGCGTTTCCTGTCCGGTGTTCTGCACTTCCAGGCCGATCAGGTCGCACCAGTAAAACTCGTCCGCGCCCAGCGCCGGAAAATGGCTGCGGCGCATGCTGACGGTGGCGCCCTTCAGTGCCTGGGCGGCATCGCGATCGGCCACGCCCATCAGTTGCGCCACCAGTTCGGCGCCCTGACGCCGCACCTGCAGCACTTGCACGTCCTGCTGTTGCGGCTTGTCCAGCCACCAGGTTTTGCCCTGCAGCAGCGCATCGGCATCGGCCGAATACGGATGAATCTTGATCCAGCCACCTACGCCGTAGGCACCGCTGATGTGACCGACCAGGACCAGATCAGCGGGAACCGGGATTCCCGCGTCGGAAGGCGGCAAGCCGGGCTCCGCGTGAAAAAATCAGGCAGCCTGCTTCTTGCCGTTTTGCGCGACCAGGCGCGCCACGGTCGGCGACAGCTGGGCGCCGACGCTCTGCCAGTGGCTCAGGCGATCCTGGGCGATGCGCAGGCTTTCTTCGGCGCCGGAAGCGACCGGATTGTAGAAGCCGATACGCTCGATGAAGCGACCATCACGGCGGCTGCGCGCGTCAGTGGCGATGATGTTGAAGAACGGGCGCTTCTTGGCGCCGCCACGGGAAAGACGAATAACGACCATAATGTTTCCAGTAAGTGTGTTCGAACACGGAAAAAGCCGCAGATTATAGCGTGCATCCAGCATTTCTGGCAACCTGACGGACCGACGACGCCATCACGCAACACCCCCGAAACCCTGGGCCGAGGCTTATACTCCGTGGTGCATTTTTCACATCGGGCGCCAGTCGGGCGGGACAGGCCGATTTTATGGCATACTCCCACCTTCCTTGATTTTTCATTCCGGAACGGCGATGCGGCACAAGAACAAAACCCTGGCCACCTTTCTCGCGCTCGTGGCCGGCGCGCTTGGCGCCCACCGCTTCTATCTGCGCGGCGCCGGCGACCTCTGGGGCTGGCTGCATCTGGCCAGCGTGCCGCTGTCGGCGGCGCTGTGGGCGGCGCTGCCCGGCCAGCCGCTGCTGTTCGTCGGCGCGCCGCTGGTGCTGTCGGCGCTGATCGGCGAGCTGGAAGCGCTGGTGATCGGCCTGACCCCGGACGCGCGCTGGGATGACACCCACAATCCGGCCTCCGGCCGCCAGTCGAACTCGCGCTGGCTGCAGGTATTGCTGCTGATCCTGGCGCTGTCGGTCGGCGCGATGGGGCTGCTGTCGGCGATCGCCCGCACCTTCGACCTGCTGCTGACCGGCGGCGCCTACGGTTGACGCGGGCCGCCCTCATTGACGGGTTGCCGCGCCCGATCCGTGCGACTTATTACGATAGATCAATAGTCGTATCGCTCCATTCGGCAAAATGTCCCGAAATCGGCGCAATCAACCACTGAGGGCACTATGGGACACCACCTGCTGGAACAACGGGAATATAACCCGGACCATCTGCTGGAAGCTCTGATTCAGCGGCTGCATCTGAAGAACGATGCGGCACTGTCGCGGGCACTGGAGGTGGCGCCGCCGGTGATCAGCAAGATCCGCCACCGGCGCCTGCCGGTCGGCGCCTCGCTGCTGATCCGCATGCACGAGGTCAGCGAACTCAGCATCGAGGAATTGCGCGAACTGATGGGCGACCGGCGCGGCAAATACCGCATCAGCGAACAGCAGTTCAAGCCGAAGCCGGTGCCGGTCGAGAGCCCGCAACCGGTCTGACGCCGTCCGGCCGGCAGGGCTGCCGGACGCCGCGCCTCAGAACTGCTGTTCGTCCAGCGCCATCACGCTGGCGCCGCCGTCGACGATGGCGGCGCGATAGCCAGACGCCTGCGTCAGCAGATGGTCGGCGAAAAAGCGCGCGGTGGCGATCTTGGCGCGCAGGAAGCCGGTATCGCCGTCGCCGGCCTGCAGCTTGCGCTCGGCCGCCAGCGCCGCGCGCGCCATCTGCCAGCCGCCCAGCGCGATGCCGGCCAGCTTCAGATACGGCACGCTGCCGGCGAACACGCCCTTGATGTCGGCCTTGACGTTGGCCGCCATGTAATCGACCACCTGTTCGAAGGCGTCGGTGGCTTCCGCCAGCCGGGCGCCGATCACGGCCAGATCGGCCGGGCCGGCCGCCGCCTCGGCGGCGGTGGCGCGCATGCGGGCAGCGATCGCGCGGGCAGTGGCACCGCCGTCGCGCACGGTCTTGCGCCCGACCAGATCATTCGCCTGGATCGCCGTGGTGCCTTCATAGATCGGCAGGATGCGGGCGTCGCGGTAATACTGGGCGGCGCCGGTTTCCTCGATGAAACCCATGCCGCCATGCACCTGCACGCCGGTCGAGGTGACATCGACCGACATTTCGGTCGACCAGCCCTTGACCACCGGCACCATGTATTCGTAGAACGCCTGATTTTCCTTGCGCACCGCGGCGTCCGGATGGTGGTGTCCGGCATCGGCGGCAGCGGCCGTCACGTAGGCCAGCGCGCGCGCGCCTTCGACCTGCGCGCGCATCGACAGCAGCATGCGGCGCACGTCCGGCTGGCGGATGATCGCCACCGCGCCGGCGGAGCCGGCCAGATCACGCGACTGCAGGCGATCCTTGGCGTACGCCACCGCCTTCTGGTAGGCGCGCTCGGCCAGGCCGATGCCCTGCATGCCGACCGAGAAACGGGCCGCGTTCATCATCACAAACATGTATTCGAGGCCGCGATTTTCCTCGCCGACCAGCGTGCCGATGGCGCCGCCGTGGTCGCCGAACTGCAGCACCGCGGTCGGACTGGCCTTGATGCCAAGCTTGTGCTCGATCGACACGCAATGGACGTCGTTGCGTTCGCCGACGCTACCGTCGGCGTTGACCAGGAACTTCGGCACGATGAACAGCGAAATCCCCTTCACGCCTTCCGGCGCGTCCGGCGTGCGCGCCAGCACCAGATGGACGATGTTCTCGGCCATGTCGTGCTCGCCATAGGTGATGAAGATCTTGGTGCCGAACAGCTTGTAGGTGCCGTCGCCCTGCGGCAGCGCGCGCGTGCGCACCAGCGCCAGATCGGAGCCGGCCTGCGGCTCGGTCAGATTCATCGTGCCGGTCCACTTGCCGGAGATCAGGTTTTCCAGATAGGTCTGCTTCTGCGCGTCGCTGCCGGCGGTCAACAGCGCCTCGATGGCGCCGTCGGTCAGCATCGGGCACAGCGCGAACGACAGGTTGGCGGCGTTCAGCATTTCCATGCACGGCGTCGCCACCAGCTTCGGCAAGCCCTGGCCGCCGAATTCGGCCGGATGCTGCACGCCCTGCCAGCCGGCTTCGCCGAGCGCCTTGAAGGCTTCCTTGAAACCCTTGGTGGTGGTGACCACGCCATCGCGCCAGCTGCTCGGCTCGCGGTCGCCGGGAACGTTCAGCGGCGCCACCACTTCACTGCAGAAACGGGCGTTTTCCTCCAGCACCGCCTGCACCGTTTCCGGCGTCGCATCCTCGCAGCCAGGCAAGGCATTCACTTCCTGCAAACCAGCCAGTTCGTTCACCACGAACAGCATGTCCTTCAACGGGGCGGTGTAAGGCATTCGAGACTCCATGAAAAAAGCAGGCTTGCGCGGCGGCGCCGATGCGGAATCTTCCGCGCTGCGCGCCAGCGGCAAGCCTGCCGGGGTTGGTTACGACAAGCGGATCAGGCGGATCAACCGAGTTCGGCGGTCAGTTGCGGCACGACCTCGAACAGATCGCCGACGATGCCGTAGTCGGCGACCGAGAAGATCGGCGCTTCCGGGTCCTTGTTGATGGCGACGATGGTCTTGGAATCCTTCATGCCGGCCAGGTGCTGGATGGCGCCGGAAATGCCGATCGCGATGTACAGCTGCGGCGCCACGATCTTGCCGGTCTGGCCAACCTGCCAGTCGTTCGGCACGAAGCCGGCATCGACCGCCGCGCGCGACGCGCCCATCGCCGCGCCGAGCTTGTCGGCCAGCGGTTCCAGCAGCTTGAAGTTGTCGCCGGAACCCATGCCGCGGCCGCCGGAAACGATGATCTTGGCGGCGGTCAGTTCGGGCCGGTCGGACTTGGCCAGTTCGCGCGAGACGAACGAGGACTTGCCGGAATCGGCCACTGCCGTGACGTTCTCGACCGCGGCGGAACCGCCTTCGGCGGCGGCGTCGAAGCCGGTGGTGCGCACCGTGATGACCTTCACCGCGTCGGCCGACTGCACGGTGGCGATGGCGTTGCCGGCGTAGATCGGGCGTTCGAAGGTATCCGGCGCATCGACCTTGGTGATTTCGGAAATCTGCGCAACGTCCAGCTTGGCGGCGACGCGCGGCGCGATGTTCTTGCCGTAGGCGGTGGCCGGAGCCAGGATGTGCGAGTAGGAGCCGGCCAGCGCCAGCGCCTGTTCGGCGACGTTTTCCGCCAGGCCGTCGGCGAACTGCGGCGCGTCGGCCAGCAGCACCTTGGCGACGCCGGCGATCTTCGCCACGGCATCGGCGGCGGCGCCGGCATTGTGGCCGGCGACCAGAACGTGGACGTCACCGCCGCACTGGGCGGCGGCGGTGATGGTGTTGAGCGTGCTGCCCTTCAGGGTAGCATTGTCGTGTTCAGCAATGACGAGTGCGGTCATGATGGTTTCCTAATTGGGCGAAGCGCGAGACTTCATTCTTTTCGTTCTGATGCATCGCCGGCGCGGCCGGCGGCTGCCGGCGGTTAGATGACTTTGGCTTCGTTCTTCAGCTTGGCCACCAGCGTGGCGACGTCCGGCACCTTGATGCCGGCCGAGCGCTTCGGCGGTTCGGTGACCTTCAGGGTCTTCAGGCGCGGAGCGACGTCGATGCCGAGGTCGGCCGGCTTGACGGTGTCGAGCGGCTTCTTCTTGGCCTTCATGATGTTCGGCAGCGTGACGTAACGCGGCTCGTTCAGGCGCAGGTCGGTGGTGACGATGGCCGGCAGGGTCAGCGCGATGGTTTCCAGGCCGCCGTCCACTTCGCGGGTCACGGTGGCCTTGCCGTCCTCGAGCACGACCTTGGAGGCGAAGGTGGCTTGCGGCCAGCCGAGCAGCGCCGCCAGCATCTGGCCGGTCTGGTTGCAGTCGTCGTCGATCGCCTGCTTGCCGAGGATGATCAGCTGCGGCTGTTCCTTGTCGGCCACCGCCTTCAGCAGCTTGGCCACCGCCAGCGGCTGCAGTTCGACATCGGTTTCGACCAGCGTGGCGCGGTCGGCGCCGATCGCCATCGCGGTGCGCAGGGTTTCCTGGCACTGGGCGACGCCGCAGGAAACCGCCACCACTTCGGTCGCCTTGCCGGCTTCCTTCAGGCGCATGGCTTCTTCCACGGCGATTTCGTCGAACGGATTCATCGACATCTTGACGTTGGCGATATCGACGCCGGAGCCGTCGGACTTGACGCGGACCTTGACGTTGAAGTCGACCACGCGCTTGACTGGAACCAGTATTTTCATGGATGTGCCCTTGAAAGATCGAATTGACGTAAACGTAAAGTGATCAGGATTATAAAAGAGAAAGGCGGCGCCGCGCAGAAATTTAGTACGACCGTTCGATTATTTGCCGAACGGCTGCCGGCGACCTGCTACTTGCGTTTCATGTAGAACAGGAATTCCTTGTTGGATTCCGATTGCTCCAGCAGTTCGTTGCCGGTCTGGCGGGCGAACGCCTGGAAGTCGCGCACCGAGCCGGGATCGGTCGCCAGCACGCGCAGCACCTGGCCGCTGGTCATTTCCGCCAGCGCCTTCTTGGTCTTCAGTATCGGCAATGGACAGTTCAGCCCGCGGGCGTCCAGTTCCTTGTGGAATTCCATGGTGGTCTCGACTCGAAGCAATGCGAACCGCCGATTCTAACGCAAACCCCGGCGTCGATGATGCATTGCAACAAGGAATCACGTGACTGTCATTCCTGCCGCTGCTGTTCGGCGGCGCGTCCCGGCCAGTCCATGAACTCGACCGGCAGACCGCGCGCGCGCATCCAGTCGGCCATCGCATAGCCGGTGCCGGCGCGCCATGGCCGCAGCTTTTCCGGCGCCACCAGCCGGTATTCGACCAGTTCCTCCGATAGCCGGATCTCGCCGCTGGCCCTGACGTGGTAGGCGATGATGACCTCGTTCTTGCGCATGAATTCGTAGACGCCGATCAACTGCACCTGATCGGCGTCCAGATTGGTTTCTTCCTTCAGCTCGCGCGCGATGCCCTGCTCCGGGGTTTCGTCGCGCTCCATGAAACCGGTGATCAGCGCGAAGGTCTTTTCCGGCCAGGCGGCGTTGCGCGCCAGCAGGATGCGGCCCTCGACCTCGACTAGCCCGGCCAGCACCGGCAGCGGATTGTCCCAGTGCGTCCAGTGGCCGTCCGGGCAGGCCAGCCGCAGCTTGCCGGCTTCGCCGACGTCGGCGCGCTCGATCAGCGGCGCCGCGCACATCGGGCAATAGCGGTAGGGGTTCGGCGCAGCCGTCATGGGCGGCGCTCCGGGTGGCGGGGTAAAGCGGCGTGGTTCATGCGGAAATCTCCTGTATTGCCGGCGGACAGCGCCAGCTGCGCCAGTGTAGCAAGGCGGGAGCATCCGCGCCGACGCCCCGCGAAAAATCAGATAAGGGGGAGTATGCCTTAAAATCGGCCTGTGACGGGCAGCTGGAGCCCGGCTTCAAAAATACACATCCCAGTATGTGAAATTTACGATAATCCGCTACGGCCGGCGCGGCGCGTGCGCGCGTACAGCAGCCAGACATCGTCGACGATCGGAATCAGCGCCAGCGCCAGCAACAGCAACGCCAGCGGCACGGTGGCGGCGAAGCCGAGGTGGCGGAATCCCAGCACGCCACCAACGCCGCCGGCGAAGAACATCGTCAGGATCAGCCCGTGCAGCACCAGCTTGTCGCGGTTGGCATCAACGTACTGCCGCGATTCGCGGCCGTGGTGGCGATTCCAGTAGAACAGCTTGCCGAGTTCGATGCCGAGATCGGTCACCAGCCCGGTGACGTGGGTGGTGCGGATTTCCGCCTTGGAAATCTTGGTGACGATGGCGTTCTGCAAACCCATGATGTAGCACAACAGCAACAACGTGGCCGGCAGCGTCAGCGGCAGATGAATCTGCAGATTCGCCCCCAGCAGGCCGAAGGCCAGCAGCAGCAGCGCCTCCAGCCCGAGCGACAGCGCATATTCGCTGTGCATGCGGCGATGGCGCGCCCAGTTGATCAGCACCGCGGTGGTGGCGGCGCCGCCGATGAAGGCCAGCAGCCCGCAGAAACCGGTCAGCAGCAGCAGGCCGCGCCCGTCGGCCAGGTCGCCGGCCATCATCGCCACCATGCCGGTCATGTGCGAGGTGTAGCGCGCTACCGCCAGAAAGCCGCCGGCGTTCACCGCGCCGGCGACAAAGGCAAGCACCGCGCCCAACTGGCGGTTGGCGCGCCGGGTGCGCGCGCGCCCGGTCAGGCGCCGCAGGAAATGGAGTGGCATGGCAGCGATTCGACGCTCTGAAAATACGCTGAAAGGCGCCAGTGTAGGGCATCGCGGCGGCGGCATGGAAGCGCCTGCCTCGGGTAACATGGCGCGATTCTCCGTCCGCCACCCTCATGCCCGCCACCGACTCCGCCGCCGTTCCCGTTTCCACCGTGCTGTCCGGCCTGGCGCCGGTCGCCGACCGCGCCACCCGTATCCTGATCCTCGGCAGCTTTCCCGGCGCGGCCTCGCTGGCGGCGCAGCAGTATTACGGGCACCCGCGCAACCAGTTCTGGCCGCTGCTGGCGGCGGTGCTGGATACCGAGCTGGCCGGCCTGCCCTATCCGCAACGGCTGCGGCGGCTGCTGGCGCACGGCGTCGGCCTGTGGGACGTGATCGCCAGCTGCGAGCGTGCCGGCAGCCTGGACAGCGCGATCCGCAATCCGCGCCACAACGATTTTTCCGTGCTGAAGCGCCGCTGCCCGCTGCTGACACGAATCTGCTTCAACGGCAAGACCGCCGGCAAGTTCGAGCCGCGCCTGGCTGCCGCCGGCTTCCAGACGCTGGTACTGCCGTCGTCGTCGCCGGCCAACGCGCAATCCAGCTTCGCCGAAAAACTGGTGTTGTGGCGCGGTATCATCGACCGACTCGACCTTCCGCCCGCCGCATGCTGATCAAACGCCAATCCATCGAAGCCGCAGCCAACCGCGCCGACGGCCCGACCGTCCGCAAACCGGCCCGCAAACCGAAATACGCGCCGGTGACGCTGTCCGAACTGGACGGCGTGCGCTACCTGCACTTCGGCACCGAATGGGTGCAGGGCGCGATGCGCATCCGCAAACCCGACTGGCCGGAACTGGAATACGCGCAGCAGATGATGGCCTGGCTGCTGTTCGAGCCGGCGCCGCGCCACGTCGTCCAGCTCGGTCTCGGCACCGGCGCGCTGACCAAGTTCTGCTACCGCCAGCTGCCGGCGGCGCGCGTCACCGCGGTCGAACTGAATCCGGCGGTGATCGCGGTATGCCGGACCATGTTCAAGCTGCCGGACGACGATGCCCGGCTGACGGTGCTGGAAATGGACGCCCAGGATTTCGTCGCCGATCCGGCCCGCGCCGGCAGCATCGACGTGCTGCAGGTCGATCTGTACGACGCCACCGCGCGCGGGCCGGTGCTGGATACGCCGGCGTTCTACCGCGCCTGCGCCGCCTGCCTGAGCGAGGACGGCGTGATGACGGTCAACCTGTTCGGCGATCATCCCAGCTACGCGAAAAACCTGAAGGCGATGCGCGCCGCCTTCGCGCAGATCGTCTGCCTGCCGCAAATCCACGACGGCAACGTGGTGGCGCTGGCGTTCCGCCGGCCGCGCCCGCTGGACGCCGCCGCGCTGGGCGAACGCGCCGCCGCCATCCGTCGCCAGACCCGGCTGCCGGCGGCGTCCTGGGTCGATGGCATCCGCCGCACACTGGCGGCCTGAAGCCCGCCCCACTCTCCCGCCCGCCGATGAACAAGCCAACCTCCCGCACCCTCGACCTGCAGCAGATTTTCACCTGGCTGGTGGCCGACGGCACCATCGCCCGCGCCGACGCCAAGGCGCTCTACCTGCAGGCGCAGGGCGTGCAGCGCAACGCCGCGACGGCGATGCACGCGCTGACCGCGGTGGCGCAATGCAAGCTGAAGTCGGCGCTGCCGCCGCATCCAACGCTGACGCTGGACTGGCTGACGCAATGGCTGGCGGCCAGGGTCGAACTGCCGTTCTTCCGCATCGATCCGCTGAAAATCGACTTCACCCGCGTCGCCGACGTGATGTCGGCCAGCTACGCCGCCCGGTTCAACATCCTGCCGGTGGAACTGACGCCGACCGAACTGGTGATCGCCACCGCCGAGCCGTTCCGCACCGAATGGGAACCCGAGATCGCCAAGATCAGCCGCCGCAGCGTGCGGCTGGTGGTCGCCAGCCCACTCGACATCGCCCAGTACATTTCGCAGTTCTTCGCGCTGGCGCGCTCGATCAAGAGCGCGCAGCGTTCCAACGGCCAGGACCTGACGCTGCGCAACAACTTCGAGCAGCTGGTCGAGCTCGGCAAGAGCAACAAGCAGGTCGACGCCAACGACCAGCACGTGGTCAACATCGTCGACTGGCTGTGGCAGTACGCATTCGAGCAGCGCGCCTCCGACATCCACCTGGAGCCGAAGCGCGAACTCGGGGCGATCCGTTTCCGCATCGACGGCGTGCTGCATCAGGTCTACCAGGTGCCGGCGGTGGTGCTGATCGCGATGACCGCGCGCATCAAGCTGCTGGGCCGGATGGACGTGATCGAAAAGCGCCGGCCGCAGGATGGCCGCATCAAGACCCGCACCGCCGGCGGCCAGGAAATCGAGCTGCGGCTGTCGACGCTGCCGACGGTGTTCGGCGAAAAGCTGGTGATGCGCATCTTCGACCCGGAGGTGGTGGTCAAGACGCTGCCGGAACTCGGCTTTCCGCCGGCCGATGCGGCGCGCTGGAACGAACTGACCAGCCGGCCGCACGGCATCATCCTGGTGACCGGCCCGACCGGCTCCGGCAAGACCAGCACGCTGTACACCACGCTGAAGGCGCTGGCGACTTCCGAAGTCAATGTCTGCACGGTCGAAGACCCGATCGAAATGGTCGAACCGGCCTTCAACCAGATGCAGGTACAGCACGGCATCGAGCTGTCGTTCGCCGACGGCGTCCGCTCGCTGATGCGGCAGGACCCGGACATCATCATGATCGGCGAAATCCGCGATCTGGAAACCGCCGAAATGGCAATCCAGGCGGCGCTGACCGGCCACCTGGTGCTGTCGACGCTGCACACCAACGACGCGCCGTCGGCGGTGATGCGCCTGCTGGAACTGGGCGTGCCCTACTACCTGCTGGAAGCGACGCTGCTCGGCATCATGGCGCAGCGGCTGGTGCGCACGCTGTGCCCGGACTGCAAGCAGGCCGACGGTCCCATCGCCGCCGACATCTGGGCCAGCCTGTGCGACGGCCGCGAACTGGCGCCGCCGGCCGCCGCCTACCGGCCGGTCGGCTGCCCGGAATGCCGGCAGACCGGCTATCGCGGCCGCACCGGCCTGTACGAACTGCTGCAGGCGACGCCGGCCTTCTGCCGCCTGATCCGGCCGGCTTCCGATATCCAGGCGCTGAAACGGCAAAGCCTGGCCGATGGCATGATGACGCTGCGCGCCGCCGGCGCGCTGAAGATCGCCGCCGGCCTCACCACCGTCGAAGAAGTGCTGCGGGTGACCGCCGCGCTGGGAAATCCGGATACGGCCGCCACGTCATAAGGCGCGGCGGCTGGCCGCCTCAAGGGGCGCCGCCAGCCGCGATCTCTGCCAGCGCCGCTGGCACCTGCGGATGCCGCAGCCGCACGCCCAATTCCTGCTTGATGCGCTGATTCGCCAGACGCCGCGACTCCGCCATGAACGACCACTGCAGCGGCGTCACCGCCTGTCGCAACTCGACCGCCGGCAGCCGTGGCGACCGCGCCAGCCCGAAGGCGTCGGCGACGGCATCGAAGTAATCGCCCATGCGCAACTGCGTGTCGTCGGCCGCGTGGTAGACGCGCCCCGGCCGGCCGCGAAAGAGCGCGGCGGCGATGATGCGCGCCAGATCGTCGGCATGGATGTGATTGGTGTAGACGTCATCGGCCGCCGCCAGCGCCGGCAGCCCGCGCCGCAGCCGCTCCAGCGGCAGACGGTCGGCGGCATAGATGCCGGGCACGCGCAGAATCGCCAGGCGCGCGCCACGCCGCCGCGCCCAGGCGCGCAGTGTGCGCTCGGCGTCCAGCCGGCGCACGGCGCGGGCGCTGCGCGGCGCCGGCGGTCGGGTTTCCTCGACCCGGGCGCCGCCGCAATCGCCATACACACCGCTGGTGCTGACATAAACCAGCGTGGCCCGCTCGGGTAGAATGGCGGCCAGCCGGCGGCTGCGCGCATCGCGCGTGCCGTCGCCCGCGGGCGGCGCCAGATGCACCACCGTTGCCGCCAGCCGCGCCAGGCGGGCCAGCGTGTGCGGCGCATCCAGATCGGCGACGATCGGCACGGCGCCGGCGGCGCGCAATTCGGCACGGCGCTCCGGCTGGCTGGTGACGGCGAACACCCGGAAGCGGGTGCGCAGCAGCGGCAGCAGACGCATGCCGACATCGCCGCACCCGACGATCAATAAACGCGGCCGCCCGAGCCTGGGGCCGGCGGCCGGATTCAGCTGCATGGCATTTTTCACCATCGGGATTGTATGAGTTTCCAGATCACTGTCCAGCCGAGCGGTCGGCAATTCGTGTGCGAGGAAGGCGAGACCGTGCTCGGCGCCGCCATCCGCCAGGGCGTCGGCCTGCCTTACGGCTGCAAGAACGGCGCCTGCGGCACCTGCCGCGGCAAGCTGCTGTCCGGCAGCATCACGCATGGCGCGCATCAGGAAAAGGCGCTGTCGGTGCACGACGAGGAAAACGGCGGCGCGCTGTTCTGCTGCGCCACGCCGCATTCGGACCTGCAGATCGAGGCGCGCGAAGTGCTCGGCGTCGGCCAGTTCCCGATCCGCAAGATGCCGGCGCGCGTGACCGGCATCCGCAAGGCGGCCGACGACGTCGTGGTGCTGACGCTGCAGTTGCCGGCCAACGACCGGCTGCAATACCTGGCCGGCCAGTACCTGGAATTCATCCTGCGCGACGGCACCCGGCGCAGCTATAGCATGGCCAACGCGCCGCACCTGGACGAGAACCTGACGCTGCACATCCGCCACATGCCGGGCGGCGTGTTCACCGACCACGTGTTCAACGCGATGAAGGAGCGCGACATCCTGCGTTTCGAAGCGCCGCTCGGCACCTTCTTCCTGCGCGAGGATTCCGCCAGGCCGATCGTGCTGCTGGCCTCCGGCACCGGCTTCGCGCCGATCAAGGCGATGGTCGAGCACAGCATCCATTCCGGCTCGACGCGGCCGATCACGCTGTACTGGGGCGGACGCCGTCCGCGCGACCTGTACATGCAGGAACTGTGCGAGGAATGGGCGCGCAGCGTGCCGAATTTCCAATACGTGCCGGTGGTCTCGGAACCAGCCGCCGAAGACGGCTGGAACGGCCGCACCGGCTTCGTCCATCTGGCGGTGCTGGCCGACCTGCCCGACCTGTCCGGCTATCAGGTGTATGCCTGCGGCGCGCCGGCGATGGTCGATGCCGCGCGCACCGACTTTGCCGCCGCCGGCCTGCCGGACGAGGAATTCTTCGCCGACGCCTTCACCTCGGAAGCGGATCTGGCGAAGTAGTCCATGCGCGCCACCACGGCGGAAAACTTTTGACGCACTGCGCAAAAAAAACTAATATGGACCGCATGACGACCGCCGCCAAACTGCTCCGACGCCGAAGCGCCCTGCCGCTGCCCTGGGTGCCGTGCGCGTGAGCGTTTTGCCGATCGCGAAGCCACAGGCCAGCCCTGTGGTTTTTTTTTGAACCGGCCGCATGCCGGTGCCTTCCGACCCGCCGCTTTGCCGCATCTCTTTGCCGAGGAGTTCACAGATGGAATTCAGCCAGTACGACGTCGATAGCCTGATGTATGTCACCAACCGGCCGCCGCTGGTTTTCACCGAAGGCAGCGGCATGTGGATCACCGACCATACCGGCAAGCGCTATCTGGATTACCTGCAGGGCTGGGCGGTCAACAGCCTCGGCCATTCGCCGCAGTGCATCCAGGACGCGCTGGCGGCGCAGGCAAAGAAAATCCTCAATCCCTCGCCGGCCTTCTACAACGCGCCGATGATCGAGCTGGCTTCGCTGCTGACGCAGCATTCCTGCTTCGACCGGGTGTTCTTCACCAACTGCGGCGCCGAAGCCAACGAAGGCGCGATCAAGCTGGCGCGCAAGTGGGGCAAGCTGAACAAGAACGGCGCCGGCGAAAACCGCTTCGAGATCATCACCTTCGACCACAGCTTCCATGGCCGTACGCTGGCCACCATGTCGGCCTCCGGCAAGGATGGCTGGGACACCATGTACGCGCCGCAGGTGCCGGGCTTCCCGAAGGCGACGCTGGGCGACCTGGCCAGCGTCGAACGGCTGATCAACGAGCGCACCGTGGCGGTGATGCTGGAACCGGTGCAGGGCGAAGGCGGCGTGATTCCGGCCACGCGCGAATTCATGCAGGCGCTGCGCCAGCTGACGCGGGAACGCAACCTGCTGCTGATCGTCGATGAAGTGCAGTCCGGCATGGGCCGCACCGGCGCGCTGTTCGCCCACCAGTTGTCCGACATCGCGCCCGACATCATGACGCTGGCCAAGGGCATCGGCGGTGGCGTGCCGCTCGGCGCGCTGCTGTGCCGCGAAGCGGTGGCCTGCTTCGAGGCCGGCGAACAGGGCGGCACCTACAACGGCAATCCGCTGATGACGGCGGTCGGCATCGCGGTCATCCGCGAACTTCTGCGCGACGGCTTCCTGGAAACCGTGCGCGCGCGCGGCGCCTACCTCGGCGCGGCGCTGGAAAAACTGTCGGCGCAGCATGGCATGCAGGGCGAGCGCGGCGAGGGCCTGCTGCGGGCGCTGAAACTCGGCAAGGATATCGGCCCGCAGATCGTCGATGCCGCGCGCGAACTGCAGCCGCTCGGCCTGCTGCTGAATTCGCCGCGCCCGAACCTGCTGCGCTTCATGCCGGCGCTGAACGTCACCGAAGACGAGATCGACCAGATGATCGCGATGCTGTCGGGCGTGCTGAAGCAGCTCGGCCACTGAGGGCGCCGGGCGCCGCCGACTTGTCCGGCGGCGCCGCTTTCTCTTACACTGCCGGCATGTCGATCCGCACCTGGCTTGTCTGCTTCTGTTCCTTCCTGATCATCGCCTGCGGCAGCGTGCCGCAGCGCGAAACGGTGTCCTACAGCGGGCGCGGCCCGCAAAGCGGCAAGGGCAGCGAAGTGGTCCTGTACGCGCTGGGCCTGATCGATACCGGCTACCGCTTCGGCGGCAAGAATCCTGAAGCCGGCCTCGACTGCAGCGGCATGGTCAGCTACATCTATCGCCAGGCGCTCGGCCTGTCGGTCACCGGCAGCGCCGCCGACATCGCGCGGCGCGGCAAAAGCATTCCGAAGGAAGCGCTGCGACCGGGCGATCTGGTGTTCTTCAACACCCTCGGCCGACCGTTTTCGCACGTCGGCATCTACCTCGGCGACAACCGCTTCATCAACGCGCCATCGACCAACGGCCGGGTGCGCATCGACCGCCTGGACAACCGCTACTATGCCCAGCGCTTCGAGGCGGCGCGCAGCTATTTCGATTGAGAAAAACAGATACTCCCCGACATGCCATCCTGTAGCGGGCACCCATGTTGAGAAGTTGAGGCATACTCCCCTATTTTCTGAATGACCGAGCGGATCAGACCGGTTGATCCATCGGCGCGCCGTCGCGCTTCGGATAGGCGTGCACCATCACGATGCGCGGGCCGTTCATCTTCTTGACCACCAGATCGAACTGGCCGAAGCGGATGCGCTGCCCTTCGTGCGGAATGTCGCCGAGCTTGACCATGATCAGGCCGCTGACCGATTCCACGTCTTCCAGATCGAGCGCCTCGCCATCCATGTCGATGCCGAGCCGCTGCTCCAGCGAAAAGATCGGCAGGCTGCCCTTGCCGATCAGCGTGCCGTCGTCCAGCCGGGTCCAGTCGTTGTCGTTCTGGCGGAATTCGTCGCGGATTTCGCCGATCATCGCGCCCAGCAGATTGTCCAGCGTGATGAAGCCCTGCGGCGGCTGGCCGGGGCGGCCGATCAGCGCGAAATGCGGCGCGCCCTTGCGGAAGCGGCGGAACAGTTCCAGCGCCGGCGCGCGCGGCGAAATGTACTGGATCGGCCGCAGATGACGTTCCAGGTTGTCGATCGGCTGGCCTTCCTCGCGTGCGAAGAACAGGTCCTTCAGGTGGATCACGCCGAGCGCGTCGATGCCGTCGCGGTCGAAGTACGGGTAGCGCGAAAAGCGGCTGCGGGTCATGATCCGCAGGTTTTCCTGCAGGCTCTTGTCGCGTCCGAGCGCCACCAGTTCATGGATCGGCCGCATCAGTTCGGCCACCTCCAGTTCGCTGAAATCCAGCGTCTGCGCCAGCACGTTCCACTCGTCGCGGGTGAAGCGCTCGCCCGGACGGCTGGCGCGCAAAATCAGTTTCAGTTCATCGGCCGAATACTGGGTGTCGGGGCTGGCATCGCCGCCCAGGCCGGCCAATTGCAGCACCCGGTTGGCGCTGGCGTTCAGCAGCCAGATCGCCGGATACATCAGCCAGTAAAAGCCGTACAGCGGCGCCGCGGTCCACAGGCCGATGATCTCCGGATGGCGGATCGCCAGCGACTTCGGCGCCAGTTCGCCGACCACGATGTGCAGGAAGGAAATAAAGAAAAAGGCGATCGCGAACGAAATGCCGTGGATCGCTTCCGGCGAGCTGATGCCGAACCAGTCGAACAGCGGTTCCAGCAGGCGCGCGAAAGCCGGTTCGCCGATCCAGCCCAGTCCCAGCGACGCCAGCGTGATGCCGAGCTGGCAGGCCGACAGATAGGTATCGAGCTTGTCGTGCACCTCGGCCAGTATGCGGCCGCGCCAGCCGTGGGTCTTGGCGATCGCGCGGATGCGGGTGGCGCGCACCTTGACCAGGCCGAATTCGGCGGCGACGAAAAAGGCGTTGAGCAGCACCAGCAACAGCGCGGCGACGATCAGCAGGACGTTTTGCATGGAAGCCGAAAGAGTTGAGCAGCCGCCATGGTAGCCGACCTCGATGACCGCTGATCCATCCATGTCCGCTGACGAGGCCGCCACGGCCCGCCAGCGATGGCGCCGAACCCGGCGCCGGGCCGGGCGCGGCTACTTCCGGCGCGCTGGCGGCAGGTCGGTGCAGACGCCCTCGAAAGCCTCGGCCGCCATGCCGATCGATTCACCCAGCGTTGGGTGCGGGTGGATGGTCTTGCCGATGTCGACCGCGTCGGCGCCCATTTCGATCGCCAGCGCGATCTCGCCGATCATGTTGCCGGCATCGGTGCCGACGATGGCGCCGCCGACAATCTGGTGCGTCCCGGCGTCGAACAGCAGCTTGGTGAACCCTTCGTCGCGGCCGTTGGCCACCGCGCGGCCGGACGCGGCCCACGGAAACACGCTCTTTTCCAGCGCGATGCCCTTGGCCCTGGCCTCGTCCTCGGTGATGCCGACCCAGGCCACTTCCGGATCGGTGTAGGCAACCGACGGAATCACGCGGGCGTCGAAATGCGACTTCTGCCCGGCCGCCGCTTCCGCCGCCACGTGCGCCTCATGCACCGCCTTGTGCGCCAGCATCGGCTGGCCGACGATGTCGCCGATCGCGAAGATGTGCGGCACGTTGCTGCGCATCTGGCTATCGACCTCGATGAAACCGCGTTCGGTAACGGCAACGCCGGCGGCGTCGGCGCCGATCCGCTTGCCGTTCGGGCTGCGGCCGACCGCCACCAGCACCATGTCGTACCGTTGCGGTTCCGGCGCGGCGACGGCCGGATCGGCGCTCTCGAAGCGGACCAGGATGCCGTCCGCCTGCGCCTCGACCGCGACCGTTCTGGTTTTGGTCATGATCCTGTCGAAACGCTTTTCATTGAATTTCTGCCAGACCTTGACCAGATCGCGGTCGGCGCCCTGCATCAGGCCATCCAGCATTTCCACCACGTCGATGCGCGCGCCCAGCGTCGAATACACGCTGGCCATTTCCAGCCCGATGATGCCGCCGCCGATCACCAGCATGCGCTGCGGAATCTGGCGCAGTTCCAGCGCGCCGGTGGAATCGACGATGCGCGGGTCCTGCGGAATGAACGGCAACTGCACCACCGACGAGCCGGCGGCGATGATCGCCTGCTGGAACTGCACCGTCTGCGTGCTGCCATCGGCCGCCGTCACTTCCAGATGATGCGGGCCGACGAAGCGGCCGACGCCCTGCAGCACCTTGACCTTGCGCGCGCGCGCCATGCCGGCCAGCCCGGCGGTCATCTTGCCGACCACCTTGTCCTTCCAGCCGCGCAGCTTGTCGATGTCGATCTGCGGCGCGCCGAAGCTGACGCCATGCGCCGCCAGCGCCGCCGTTTCGTCGATCGCCGCCGCCACGTGCAGCAACGCCTTGGACGGAATGCAGCCGACGTTCAGGCAAACCCCGCCCAGCGTCGAATAGCGTTCCACCAACACCGTCGCCATGCCCAGATCGGCGGCACGGAAGGCGGCCGAATAGCCGCCGGGACCGGCGCCGAGCACCAGCATCTCGCATTCGAGATCGGCGCTGCCGCCGAATGACGCCGCCGGCGCGGCTGCCGGGGCCGGTGACGAAGCCGGTGCCGGCGCTGCGGCGGGCGCGGACGGCGCAGCTGGAGTACCGGCCAAGACCGCATCCTGCGCACCCTGCGCCTCCAGCGTCAGCACCACCGATCCTTCGGCCACCTTGTCGCCGAGCTTGATCCGCAATTCCTTGACCACGCCGGCGTGGCTGGACGGGATTTCCATGCTGGCCTTGTCCGACTCGACCGTGATCAGCGACTGGTCGAGCGCCACCGTGTCGCCCGGCTTGACCAGCAGTTCGATCACTTCGACTTCCTTGAAATCGCCGATGTCCGGCACTTTCACTTCAATCAGGCTCATGGTCTCACTCCGTTGGTTGGGCGCGCTCGTGGCGCGGCCGATGGATACGCTCAGGCTTGCCGGTCCGCGCTCACAGCGCGGCGAAGCTGTGGATCTGGAATGGCGCCGCCGAATTCTTGTCGAACTCGGCGCCGGCCCGCACGCCGACCTCGGCGATCTCGCGCGCCGTCGCCAGCCGGTCGTATACCGCGTACATCGCGCCGAGGGCGAAATTGCGGCCACTGCCGATGCCCCAGAAACGCTCGAAGCTGAACACCTCGCGGTACGAATAGACGCCGAAGATGCCATGCGGATTGGCGATCAGCGAAGTCGCCTGCGAGGATTCATACGGATCATCCTCGTCCTCGCGGGTGTTCAGGAAATAGTTTTCCTTCAGGATCTGGTGCACCTTCGAGTAGGTGTCGAATACCTGGTCGCGTCCGGCCAGCCGGCAGTCGTCACCCAGATCATTCAACAGCTTGCGCATCACCGGAAAATGCGCGGCGGTGCCGGCGACGCTGATGTACGACTCGCCGATGCGGAAAATCTTCTGGCTGGCCTCGTATTCGTCCGGCAGCCGGGTATCACCGAAGGTCACCAGCGAATCGGCGGCGATGGCGATTTCGCGGTTCTTTTTGACGACGACGCAAGTGGTCATGGCTGACGGATTCGAACGGGGCAAACGACGCCGGTTGCGCTCACAGCAGCGTCTTGCGCAGGTCCGCCAGCACTTCGGCCAGATAGACCGAGAAGCGCGCCGCCATCGCGCCGTCGATCACGCGATGGTCGTACGACAGCGAAGTCGGCAACATCAGGCGCGGCGCGAATTGCTGGCCATCCCAGACCGGTTTCATGCTGGTCTTGGACAGGCCGAGGATCGCCACTTCCGGCGCGTTGATGATCGGCGTGAACGCGGTGCCGCCGATGCCGCCGAGCGAGGAAATGGTGAAGCTGGCGCCCTGCATGTCGGTCGGTTTCAGCTTGCCGTCGCGCGCCAGCGCCGACAATTCTCCCAGTTCCCGGGCAATCTGCTCGACGCCCTTCTGATCGGCATCCCTGACCACCGGCACCACCAGTCCGTTCGGCGTGTCGGCGGCAAAACCGATGTGGTAGTACTGCTTGAGGATCAGGTTTTCGCCGCCGGCGTCGAGTGAGGCATTGAAGGCCGGATATTTCTTCAGCGCCGCCACGCAGGCCTTGATGACGAAGGCCAGCATGGTCAGCTTGACCGGCGCGCCGCCCTTGGCCGCTTTGGCCAGCGCCGCATTGGTGGCGACGCGGAATTCTTCCAGCTCGGTGACGTCGGCCTCGTCGAACTGGGTCACGTGCGGAATCATCACCCAGTTGCGGTGCAGGTTGGGGCCGGACAGCTTCTTGATGCGCGACAGCGGCAGCAATTCAGTGGCACCAAATTTGGAGAAATCCAGCGACGGCCACGGCAGCAGACCAAGTCCGGCGCCGCCGTCCGTAGCGGCAGCCGCGCCGCCGGCCATCACCGCCTTCACGTGGTTTTGCACGTCGGCATGCAGGATGCGGCCCTTCGGTCCGGTACCGGCGACCTGGCCGAGATCGACGCCGAGTTCGCGCGCGAACTTGCGGATCGATGGCGACGCATGCGGCTTCGGCCCGCCAGCCTCGCGCGGCTCCAGCGCGGCGGTCGGCACCGTCCTGGCGCGCGGCGCATCGGCCGGCGCCGCGGGGGATTCGACTGGAGCCGGAGCTGGCGCCGGGGCGGCCGCCACTGCAGGCGCGGGCATCGGTGCGGGAGCGGGAGCGGGAGCCGGGGCCGATGCGGTGGCGCCTTCCTCGAGCAGCAGCACCAGCGAACCCTCGGCCACCTTGTCGCCGACCTTGACCTTCAATTCCTTGACCACGCCGGCATGGCTGGATGGAATCTCCATGCTGGCCTTGTCGGATTCGACCGTGATCAGCGACTGGTCCGCCTTCACCGTGTCGCCGGGTTTGACCAGCAGTTCTATGACTTCGACTTCCTTGAAATCGCCGATATCGGGGACTTTGACTTCTACCATAGCCATCTCTGCGCTCCGTTATGCCCCCGCGCCCGCGTGGTCCGGGCCGCGGCGCGGCCGGCTGCGTTGGACCGCAACCGGGCGCCCAGGACGGGGATTTGAATTGTCAAGAGTTACGCCGCCGCCGGATTCGGCTTGTCAGGGTTGACATTGTATTTGGCAATTGCCTGCGCCACCGTGTCAGCCGGGATCGTTCCTTCGTCGGCCAGCGCCTTCAGCGCCGAGATGGCGACGAAATAGCGGTTGACCTCGAAGAACTCGCGCAGCTTGGCGCGGGTGTCGGAGCGACCGAAGCCGTCGGTACCGAGCACCTTGTAGCTGCGGCCCTTCGGCATGAAGGCGCGGATCTGCTCGGCGAAGGTGCGCATGTAGTCGCTGGTGGCGATGATCGGACCGCTGGTGCCCTGCAGCGACTGCGTGACGTGGGCGACGCGCGCCGGCTGCTGCGGATGCAGCAGGTTCCAGCGCTCCACCGCCTGGCCGTCGCGCGCCAGCAAGGTGAAGGATGGCGCCGACCAGATGTCGGACTCGACGCCCCAGTCGTTTTTCAGCAGTTCGGCGGCGGCGATCGCTTCGCGCAGGATGGTGCCGGAACCCATCAGCTGCACACGCGGGCCAGCCTTGCGGGCGCCCGGCTGCAGCAGGTACAGGCCCTTCAGGATGCCCTCCTGCTGCTCCGGCTGGAAGCCCGGATGGCTGTAGTTCTCGTTCATCAGCGTGATGTAATAGAACACGTCCTGCTGGTCTTCCACCATCCGTTTCAGGCCATCCTGCACGATCACCGCCACTTCGTGCGCGAAGGTCGGGTCGTACGGCACGCAGTTCGGAATGGTGGAGGCGACCACATGGCTGTGGCCGTCCTCGTGCTGCAAGCCTTCGCCGTTCAGCGTGGTGCGACCGGCGGTGCCGCCGAGCAGGAAGCCGCGCGCGCGCATGTCGCCGGCAGCCCAGGCAAGATCGCCGAAACGCTGGAAGCCGAACATCGAGTAGTACGCGTAGAACGGAATCATGATCCGGTTGTTCGACGAATACGAGGTGGCGGCGGCGATCCACGAGCACATGCCGCCGGCCTCGTTGATGCCTTCCTGCAGCAACTGGCCGGCCTTGTCTTCGCGGTAGTACATCACCTGATCGCGATCGACCGGCTCGTACAGCTGGCCCTGCTGGCTGAAGATGCCGATCTGGCGGAACAGCCCTTCGAGGCCGAAAGTGCGCGATTCATCGACCAGGATCGGCACGATGCGCTTGCTCAGATGCTGGTCGCGCAGCAGCACCGCCAGCGTGCGCACGAAGGCTTGCGTGGTCGAGACTTCACGGCCCTCGGCGGTGGCGTCGAGAATCGCCTGGAACGCCGACAGCGGCGGCACCGGCAGCGCCTCATCGGCCTTCTGCCGGCGCTGCGGCAGATAGCCGCCGAGCGCCCGGCGGCGTTCATGCAGATACTTGATTTCCGGCGAATCGTCGGCCGGCTTGAAGAACGGCAGCTGCGGCAACTGGTCGTCCGGAATCGGGATGCCGTAGCGGTCGCGCATTTCGCGGATCGCCTCGTCATCCAGCTTCTTGGTCTGGTGCGCGGTGTTCTTGGCTTCGCCCGAGCGCCCCATGCCGAAGCCCTTGACGGTCTTGATCAGCAACACGGTCGGCTGGCCCTTGTGCTCGACCGCCTGCTTGTAGGCGGCGTAGATCTTGTGCGGATCGTGGCCACCGCGCTGCAGGCGCCAGATGTCGTCGTCCGACATCTTCGACACCAGTTCCAGCAGCTTTGGATGCTTGCCGAAGAAATGCTTGCGCACATAGGCGCCGTCGCGCGACTTGTAGTTCTGGTACTCGCCATCGACGGTTTCCATCATCACGCGCTGCAGGATGCCTTCCTTGTCACGCGCGAATAGCTCGTCCCAATAGCTGCCCCAGATCACCTTGATGACGTTCCAGCCGGCACCGCGGAATTCCGCTTCCAGTTCCTGGATGATCTTGCCGTTGCCGCGCACCGGGCCATCGAGCCGCTGCAGGTTGCAGTTGACCACCATCACCAGATTGTCGAGCCGCTCGCGGCCGGCCATGCCGATCGCTCCCATCGACTCCGGCTCGTCCATTTCGCCGTCGCCGCAGAATGCCCAGACCTTGCGATTGGCGGTATCGGCCAGTTCACGCGCGTGCAGGTATTTCAGGAAACGCGCCTGGTAGATCGCCATCAGCGGCCCCAGGCCCATCGATACCGTCGGGAATTGCCAGAAGGTCGGCATCAGCTGCGGATGCGGATACGACGACAGCCCGTGGCCATCCACCTCGCGGCGGAAATTCAGCAACTGCTCCTCGGTCAGCCGGCCTTCGAGGAAGGCGCGCGCATAGACGCCGGGCGAGGAATGCCCCTGCAGATACAGCAGATCGCCGCCGTGCCCTTCGGAAGGCGCATGCCAGAAATGGTTGAAGCCGACGCCGAGCATGGTGGCCAGCGACGCGAAGCTGGCCAGGTGGCCGCCAAGATCGGGATCGAGACGGTTGGCCTTGTTGACCATCACCATCGCGTTCCAGCGCATCCAGGAGCGCAGGCGCTCCTCGTATTCCAGATTTCCGGGATTGGGTTCGCCGATGTGCGCAGGAATCGTGTTGACGTACGCGGTATTGCTGGAAAACGGGATGTGCGAACCGCGCCGGCGCGCCAGATCCAGCATGCGCTCCATCAGGTAATGGGCGCGTTCCGGCCCTTCGTTTTCGATCACCGCTTCCAGCGCATCCAGCCATTCCCGCGTTTCCATCGCGTCGGGATCGTTGGCGGCCTGCGCTGCTAATTGATTGAGCTGAGCTGACATCGTGCGTCTCCTGTAATGCGGTGCAACCGGGTGGCGCGGCGCCACCGGCTACCCGAGGCTTGGACCAGATCGCGTGCTGGTAAATGCATTCTAGCAGCACTTTTTTTAATTTCCAAATTACGGGATGATTTTTTATAATGCGATATTTACTGCCATTCCCGCATCATCCACGTTCCCGGTAACGACGGCCGTGCGACGGCCCCACCTTATAATTTCGCCTTTCTTCTCCCGGACCTTCGCCATGACCGCTCAACTGATTGATGGAACCCAGCTTTCCCGGCAACTGCGCGCCGACGTCGCCGCGCGCGCCCACGCCCTGACCGCGCGCGGCCGGCAACCGGGCCTGGCGGTGATTCTGGTCGGCGAGAATCCCGCCTCGCAAGTCTATGTGCGCAACAAGGTCAAGGCCTGCCAGGACAGCGGCATCCATTCGGTGATGGAAAAATACGCCGCCGACCTCAGCGAAGCGGCGTTACTGGAGCGCATCGACGCCTTGAACCGCGATCCGCGCATCCACGGCATCCTGGTGCAGCTACCGCTGCCGGCGCAGATCGATGCCCACAAGGTGATCGAGGCGATCGCCCCGGAAAAGGACGTTGACGGCTTCCACATCAGCAACGCCGGGCTGCTGATGACCGGCCAGCCGCTGTTCCGCCCCTGCACGCCGTACGGCGTCATGAAGATGCTGGAATCGATCGCCTATCCGGTACGCGGCGCGCATGCGGTGGTGGTGGGCGCTTCCAACATCGTCGGCAAGCCGCAGGCGATGCTGCTCTTGCAGGCCGGCGCCACCGTCACCATCTGCAATTCCAAGACGCGTGATCTCGGCCACCATACCCGGCAGGCCGACATCCTGGTGGCCGCCACCGGCAAGCGCAACCTGATTACCGCCGACATGGTCAAACCCGGCGCGGTGGTGATCGATGTCGGCATGAACCGCGACGATCAAGGAAAGTTGTGCGGCGATGTCGATTTTGCGCCAGTCAAGGAAGTGGCCGGCCACATCACTCCGGTACCGGGCGGCGTCGGCCCGATGACCATCACCATGCTGCTCGTCAATACCGTCGAGGCGGCAGAAAGAACCGAAACCGCATGAATACCCCCGTCGCTTCCAGCCTGACCACCTCTCCCGACTCCAATCCGCTGCTGGATTTTTCCGGCCTGCCCGATTTCGCCCGCATCCATCCCGAGCACGTCACGCCGGCGCTGGACGCCCTGCTGGAACGCTGCCGCGCGGTGGTGGCACGGCTGGAAGCGCCGCTGGCCGAAGTGACTTGGGAAAATTTCGTCGAGCCGCTGGAAGACGCGACCGAACAGCTGGGCCGCGCCTGGGGCGCGATCGGCCATCTGAACGCGGTCGCCGATACGCCGGAACTGCGCGCTGCCTACAATGCCAACCAGCCGAAAGTGGTCGAATTCTGGACCATGCTGGCGCAGAATCCCGCGCTGTTCGAAAAATACCGGGCGCTGCGTGCCGGGCCGCACCATGCGGCGCTGTCGGCCGAACGCAAGCGGGCGCTGGACAATGCCTTGCGCGACTTCCGCCTCGGCGGTGCCGAATTGCCACCGCAGCAAAAACAGCGCTTCGCCGAAATCCAGGAAGCGCAGGCCACCGTTACCACGCGCTTTTCGGAAAACATCCTCGATGCCACCAACGACTACACGCTGATCGTCGAGCAGGAAGCGCGCCTGGCCGGCCTGCCGGACGACGTCAGGCAAGCGGCGCGTGCCGCCGCCGAGAAGGATGGCCGCGCCGGCTACAAGTTCACGCTGCATTTCCCGTCCTATTTCCCGGTACTGCAATACGCCGACGACCGGGCGCTGCGCGAAACCATCTACCGCGCCAACGCCACCAAGGCATCCGAGCTGGGCAGCGCCTTCAGCCAGTGCGCGCAATGGGACAACACGCAGAACATCGTCGACATCCTGAATCTGCGCCGGGAAGAAGCGCAACTGCTCGGCTTCGGCAATTTCGCCGAACTGTCACTGGAGCCGAAAATGGCGCAGACCCCGCGCCAAGTGATCGACTTCCTCGAAGACCTGGCGCGGCGCGCACGACCGTTCGCGGAACAGGATCTGGCCGAATTGCGAGCATTCGCCAAACAGGAACTGAGCCTGGAAACGCTGGAAGCCTGGGACACCACCTATGCTGCAGAAAAGCTGCGCGAGCGCCGTTACGCATTTTCCGAGCAGGAGGTGAAACAGTACTTCCCGGAAAATGAAGTGGTCGGCGGCCTGTTCCGGCTGGTACAGAAACTGTTTTCTGTCGACATCAGGCCGGACAGCGCGCCGGTCTGGCACCCGGACGTGAAATTCTTCCGCATCGAGCGTCAGGGCGCCCACGGCACTGAACTGGTCGGCCAGTTCTACCTCGATCTGTATGCACGCAAGGGCAAGCGCGGCGGCGCCTGGATGGACGATGCGCGCGCGCGTCGTCGTCTCGACAATGGCATCCAGACGCCGGTGGCCTACCTGACCTGCAACTTTTCCGAACCGGCGCCGGGCGAAAAGCAGGCGTATTTCACCCACGATGAAGTGATCACGCTGTTCCACGAATTCGGCCACGGCCTGCACCACATGCTGACCGAGGTCGAGGAACTGGCGGTGTCCGGCATTTCCGGCGTCGAATGGGACGCGGTCGAACTGCCGTCGCAATTCATGGAAAATTTTTGCTGGGAATGGGAAGTGCTGGAACACATGACTGCCCATGCCAAAACCGGCCAGCCGCTGCCGCGCGCGCTGTTCGACAAGATGGTCGCCGCCAGGAATTTCCACGCCGGCCTGCAGACCCTGCGCCAGGTGGAATTCGCGCTGTTCGACATGCGCCTGCATGACGATTACGACCCGACCGGCGGCAGCAGCGTGCAGCAATTGCTGGATCAGGTACGACAGCAGGTGGCGGTGGTGATACCGCCATCGTTCAACCGTTTCCAGCATTCGTTCAGCCACATCTTTGCCGGTGGCTATGCGGCCGGTTACTATAGCTACAAGTGGGCCGAAGTCCTGTCCGCCGACGCTTATGGCGCCTTCGAAGAAGCGGGCGCCGCCGGTGGCAACGTGATTTCGGTGGAAACCGGCAGGAAATTCCAGCGTGAAATTCTGGCGGTCGGCGGTTCGCGGCCGGCGCTGGAATCGTTCAAGGCGTTCCGTGGGCGCGCACCCAGCATCGATGCGCTGCTGCGTCACAACGGTCTGAGCGCCAGCCGCTGACCACCGCCCTCGGGGAGGAGAGCCAATGAAGTGCGCACCAACATCGCTGCTGCTGGCAGCCGGGCTGTTGTGGATGGCCGGCGCCCATGCGCAGCTGTACAAATCGGTCGGACCGGACGGCCGCGTGACCTATAGCGATACACCGCCCAACAGCGCCCAGATCGAACGGACCTTGCCGAACCGGACCCGCCCGGCCGATGCGCTGCCGGCCGCGCTGGCGGAAGCGCATGCCAGACACCCGGTCACGCTGTATACCACCGACAATTGCCAGCCCTGCAGCGACGGCCGCGCCCTGCTGCAACGGCGCGGCATCCCGTTCGCCGAAAAGACCGTGCACAGCAACGAAGATCTGGCGGTGCTGCGCAAGGTCGGCGGCGACCAGCAGCTGCCGCTGCTGACGGTCGGCAACCAGAGGCAGCAAGGCTTCGAGGCGGATTCCTGGAATGCCACGCTGGGCGCCGCCGGCTATCCGGAAACCAGCCAGCTGCCGAAGTCGTATCAGAATCCGCCGGCGATTGCAGCGGCGCCGCCAAGAGCCGCGCCGGCAGCGCAGACCGCCGCGCAGCCGGCCGCCGAGCCTGGCAGCGCCCCCGGCGGCGCCACCCCGCCACCGCCGCCGGCCGGCAACGCGCCGCCCGGCTTCCAGTTCTGACGCTGCCGGTGCGCACCGCGCCGGATGGGCGGCTGGCACCGCCGAGGCCGCTCTTCCCGCGCTTGCGAACGCTGCGCTTCCCGCCATGACCCGCATCGATTTCCACATCAACGTCAGCGCCCCCATCCTGTACACCTGCCGTCTGGCCCGCAAGGCACACGCCAGCGGCGGCCGGATCGTACTGCTGGCACAGGACCGTCAACAGCGCGACGCGCTTGATCAGGCCCTGTGGACCTTTTCCGAACTGGATTTCCTGCCGCACGTCAGCGCTGGCGACCCGCTGGCAGAACGTACACCGATCGTGCTGACCGAGCACGCCACCACCGAGCCTCCACATCATCAGGTCCTGATCAATCTGTCCGACACCGTACCCGATCACTTCGCCCGTTTCGAACGGCTGATCGAAATCGTCGGCAATGAGGAAGCTGCACTGGCCGGCAGTCGCAAGCGTTGGCGCTTCTACAGGGATCGCGGCTATCCGCTGAATCATTTCGTCGCGGGGAAATCATGAAAATTCCGACGCGGGATGCCGGCATCCCGATGCTGACCGAGATTATCGCCACCCCGGCCATGGCGCCGGTTGGGGAATCCACCCACACTCCGGCGGAACCGGCGGCCGTCCCCGCCGCCGCGCCGGCGCCGTTCAGCGCCGACGATTTTGAACGGCTGGTCGATAACGTGCGCATCAGCGTGCTGGCGCAACTGGAAAGCCACTACGACGCGCTGCTGGGCGAACGCCTGCGGCTGCTGCTGGCGGACCGGCTGAACACGCTGGCGGCCGACCTCGAAGCCGACATCAAGGCCGAGTTGCTGCGCGACATACAGGAACTGACGGTACGCGCCAGCACCCGACACGCGGAAGAGATGTTTTTCAATAAAAAATAAAGAAAATCAGTTTTCTTTCAAAAATCAACAAAAAATATGCTCATTCGTTCGTTAATAAAAATTTTTATTGATGAATTGAATACATAAAAATCCCGGTTTTTCCTACAATCTCCTCCATTCGACGAGGAGACAACCATGAAAGTCATCGTTTTGGGCGCGGGCATCATCGGTACCGCTTCCGCCTGGTTTCTGCACAAGGCCGGCCACGAAGTGACGGTGATCGATCGCCAGCCGGGCGCGGCGCAGGAAACCAGCTTCGCCAACGGTTGCCAGATCTCGGTTTCGCATGCCGAGCCCTGGGCCAATCCATCGGCGCCGTTGAAGGTGCTGAAGTGGCTGGGCCAGGAAGATGCACCGCTGCTGTACCGCTTCCGTCCCGAATGGCTGCAGTGGAAGTGGGCGCTGAACTTCCTGCGCGAATGCATGCCGGCGCGCACCGCCGACAACATCCGCCAGATCGTCGCAATTTCCGAATACAGCCGGCAGACGCTGCAGGCGGTGCGGGCGGAAACCGGCGTCGACTACGATTGCCTGACGCGCGGCATCCTGCACTTCTATACCGACCGCAAGGAGTTCGACTCTTCGCTGCCGGTCGCCAAGCTGATGCGCGATCTCGGCTGCGACCGCCAGTCGATCGGCGCCGACGAAGTGGTGCGGATCGAACCGGCGCTGGCGAGCGTGCGCGACAAGATCGTCGGCGGCGACTTCACCGCCAGCGACGAATCCGGCGACGTCTACAAATTCACCACCGGGCTGGCGCGCAAGGCGGAACAGGCCGGTGTCGATTTCCGCTTCAACACCACCATCACGCGGCTAGTGACCGAAGGCGCCGGCGCCTCGAGCCGTATCGCCGGCGTCGAAATCATCGATCCGCAGGGCCGCCATCAGGTGCTGAAGGCGGACGCTTTCGTGATGGCGATGGGCAGTTTTTCGGTGCCGCTGCTGGCGCCGCTCGGCATCCACCTGATGGTATATCCGGGCAAGGGCTATTCGGCCACTTATGCGATCACCGATCCGGACGCGGCGCCGACCGCCTCGCTGACCGACGACGGCTACAAGCTGGTGTTCTCGCGCCTCGGCGACCGCCTGCGCGTCGCCGGCACCTGCGAACTGAACGGCTACACGCGCGAACTGAACACCACCCGCTGCGAGGCGCTGACGCGCCGCACGAAGGAACTGTTCCCCACCGCCTGCGATTACGAGCAGCCGACCTACTGGACCGGACTGCGGCCGCTGACGCCGTCGAACGTGCCCTACATCGGCAAGACCCGATTCGGCAACCTGTATCTGAACACCGGCCACGGCACACTCGGCTGGACCATGGGTTGCGGTTCCGGCCGGGCAATTGCGGAAATCGTTTCTGGCCGGCTGCCGGAAGTGGATTTCGCCTTCACCGGCATGCCGCGGCGCCGGCCGACATCGCCACTGGCGCCGGCAATCGAAACCTGAACCGGCAGCGGCATGTCATCGCGCCGCCGCCAGCGGCGTTATACAGGCAGACCACAGCGACAAACCTCAGCGGGATCGGCGCACCGACAGTTCGGCCGCCTTTTCATCGAAGGCGATGCGGGTGGCGAACTTGGCGCGCTTCATCGGGAAACGCGACTGGAAGTGGCGGACGTTGCCGGAACCGGAAATCGCCCGCCGCACGAACTGGTAATAGGCGTCCATGTCGAGCACGTGGGCAATCAGGAAATAGTCGTAGTCGCCGGAAACGAAATAGCACTGCATGACTTCCGGTTCCCGGTTCATGCGCTGCTCGAATTCCTGCATCTGTTCGTCGGACTGGTTGTTCAGCGAAATCTCCAGAAAGGCCAGCATGCCGTACCCGAGCGCAAACGGATCGACCAGCGCGACGTCGGCGCTGATGACGCCGGCCTGGCGCAGTTCGCGCACCCGGCGCAGGCAGGTCGGCTGCGAAATATGGACCTTGTCGGCCAGTATCCGGGTCGGCATCTGATTGTCCTGCTGCAGCAGGTTCAGCAGCTTCCGATCGACCTTGTCGAGGGCAAGAAAGTTGGGCATATAAAAATTGTTGAATAGTCAAAAAACCGGAGAAAAACCCTTTGCGAACCGTTTTTTCTGTTGTACCGTCTGCTTGTTCAGAAATCTGAATAAGTTAGTGTTGCAGTAACTTTGTTACATATCAATCCTTAGGAGGAAATCCATGCAGTTCAATACCAAATTGATCCCGCTAGTGGGCGCGATTACCTTCGCGCTGGCCGGTGCGGCCTCCGCGCAAGAACAAGTGGTCAAGATCGGCCACGTCGCTCCGCTGTCCGGCGCCATTGCCCACCTCGGCAAGGACAATGAAAACGGTTCGCGCATGGCCATCGACGAAATCAACGAAAAAGGCGTGACCATCGGCGGCAAGAAGATCAAGTTCGAACTGGTCGGCGAAGACGACGCCGCTGATCCGAAGCAAGGCACCGCCGCCGCCCAGAAGCTGGTCGACGCCGGCGTCAAGGGCGTGATCGGCCACCTGAATTCGGGCACCACGATCCCGGCCTCGAAGATCTACTATGACGCCGGTATTCCGCAGATTTCGGCGTCCTCGACCAATCCGAAGTACACGCAGCAGGGCTTCAACACCGCCTTCCGCGTGGTCGCCAACGACGGCCAGCTCGGCGGCACGCTGGGCCGCTACGCGGTGAAAACCCTGAACGCGAAGAACATCGCGGTGATCGACGACCGCACCGCCTACGGCCAGGGCGTGGCGGAAGAATTCGCCAAGGGCGCCAAGGCCTCGGGCGCCAAGATCGTCTCGCAGCAATACACCAACGACAAGGCGACCGACTTCAACGCCATCCTGACCGCGATCAAGGCCAAGAATCCAGACGTGATCTTCTTCGGCGGCATGGACGCGGTCGGCGGCCCGATGCTGCGCCAGATGAAGCAGCTCGGCATCAAGGCCAAGTTCATGGGCGGCGATGGCATCTGCACCGAGCAGCTGCCGACCCTGGCCGGTGACGGCATCAGCAACGACCAGGTGGTGTGCGCCGAAGCCGGCGGTGTGGTCGAAGCCGACAAGAAGGGCATGGAAGACTTCAAGGCGCGCTACGAAAAGAAGTTCGGCACCAACGTGAAGCTGTATGCGCCGTACACCTACGACGCCACGATGGTGATGGTCGAAGCGATGAAGAAGGCCAATTCGGTCGAGCCGAAGCAGTACCTGCCGGAACTGGCCAAGATCCACTACAAGGGCGTGACCGGTCCGATCGAGTTCGACAAGAAGGGCGACATGAAGGAAGGCACGCTGACGCTGTACACCTTCCGCGACGGCAAGCGTGAAGTGATCGCCGTCACCAAGTAATCTTCAGTCTCCTGAAGCCAGCCCGGTCCACCGACCGGGCTTTTTTTTCGCCCTGAGGTTTTGCCTGTTCGCCGACGCCGGAAATGAAAAAGCGCCCTGAACGGGCGCTTTTCGATACCGCGGAAAATCTTCCGCGCCGCTGACCTCTTACTTCAGCGTCAGGATCCACTTGACCAGCGTATGCGCTTCGGCTTCGCTGACCTGGGTGTTGGCCGGCATCGGCACCGGACCCCAGACACCGCTGCTGCCCTTCAGCACGCGTTCCACCAGTTCGTCCTCAGCGCCCTTCTTGCCGGCGAATTTGGCGGCGACATCCTTGAAGGCTGGACCAACCACTTTCTTGTCGACCGAATGGCAAGCCAGGCAGTTCTTCGATTTCGCCAGATCGGCATTCGCCAATGCGGAACCGGAAGCCAGCGCCGTTACAACCAGTGCAACCCATACAGAGCGTTTCATTGTTTTCTCCAAAAAGACAACCCGGACATTTTACTGCAGTTCAATTCCATCGAAACCATTTTCGGCACGGCGGGCGGATCGGCCGCCACGCCGCCGATTGACCGGCCCGCCATTTGCCCCTATTCTGCCGGGCAAAGGAGAGTCCGCCATGCCGCTCATTCTCGCCATCGTCGCCCTGGCCGCGCTGCGCTATTTCGAAATCGGCCCGTTCGCCAGCATGTCGTGGTGGTGGGTTGCCGGGCTGATGGCGCTGGCCTTCCTGTGGTTCGAATTCGGCGAACACATGCTCGGCATGGACAAGCGCCGCGCCCACGAGCAGCTGGAAAAAATGCGCTCCGAACGGGTCAAGAAAACCTTCGACGACCGCCGCGGCAAACGCTGAACCGGTTGCCGTCCACCCTGCATCTTCCCCCGCCAAATACCCGGCACCACCATATACTCCCCGCATTACCGTCCTGTAGCGGGCACCCCATGCTCGGACAAAGGACATACTCCCGCCTTGATCCAGATCAACCAATTGCCACGCGATGTCCGAAACGGCCATCCGGCCGCTGCCCGCCTTGCCCGCATGGCTCCGTCAAAGATATGATTTGACCACGATTGATAGGGATTGCGTATGGGTATCGAACTGCGCCAGTTGCGCTACTTCGTCGCCGTGGCCGAGGAAATGCATTTCGGCCGCGCCGCCGCGCGCCTGCACATGACACAGCCGCCGCTGTCGCAAACCATCCAGGCGCTGGAAGCGAGCCTCGGCACCCCGCTGTTCGACCGCAGCGCCCGCAGGGTGGCACTGACGGCAGCCGGCGCGGCGCTGCTGCCGGAGGCGCGCCGTCTGCTGCAGCAGGCGGCCGCCTTGCCGCAACTGGCGCAGCGCGCCGCTTCCGGCAGCGCCGGCGTGCTGACGCTGTCGTTCGTCTCCACCGCCGACTACAGCGTGCTGCCGACGCTGCTGCGCGAATTCCGCGAAGCCTGGCCGCAGGTGCAAATCGACCTGCGCGAAGCCACCTCCGACGTCCAGCTGGAAGACCTGGCGCGCCAGCGCATCGATGCCGGCCTGCTGATTCCGCCGCTGCCGGAACGCACGCGCGCGGAACTCGACTACCTGCCGATCCTGCAGGAACCGCTGCTGCTGGCGGCGCCGACCAGCCTGAAGCTGCGCCCGCGCCAGCCGGTCGCGCTGCGCGCGCTGGCGGACGCGCCGCTGATCATTTTCCCGCGCCGCATCGCGCCGGCGCTGCACGACATGATCCTGGCGGTCTTCCATGCCGCCGGGCTGGCGCCGCGCATCAGCCAGGAAGCGATCCAGATGCAGACCATCGTCGGCCTGGTGGCGGCCGGTATGGGGATTGCACTTGTGCCACAATCGGTGTCCAACCTGCGCCGTGCCGGCGTGTCCTACCATGCGCTAGCGGAGCCGGCGCCGCTGGTCGAAACCGGCCTGGCCTGGCGGCGCGACAACCGCCAGCCGGTGCTGGCCGCCTTCCTGCAACTGCTGCGAAAGAAGCGATAAATGCTGATCCATCCGATGCCCGACCCGATCGCCTTTTCGATCGGCCCGCTGTCCGTGCGCTGGTACGGGCTGATGTACCTGCTGGCCTTCATGCAGTTCATCGCGCTCGGCCGGCTGCGCATCCGCCAGCCGCACGTCGCCGGTGCCGGCTGGAAGAAGGAAGACCTGGACGACATGCTGTTCTATGGCGTGCTGGGCGTGGTGATCGGCGGCCGGCTCGGTGAGGTGCTGTTCTATCACCCGGTGTTCTATTTCAGCCATCCGCTGGAAATCTTCGCGGTCTGGAAGGGCGGCATGTCGTTCCACGGCGGCTTTCTGGGCGTATTGATCGCGATGGCGTTCTGGGCTGGGAAGCGCGGCCGCAAGCTGATGGAGGTGATGGATTTCATCGCCCCGCTGGTGCCGCTCGGCTATGCGTTCGGCCGGCTCGGCAACTTCATCAATGCCGAATTGCCGGGGCGCGTGGCCGATGCCACGCTGCCGTGGGCGATGATCTGGCCGAACGTCGACAACCTGCCGCGCCACCCGTCGCCGATCTATCAGGCACTGGTGGATGGCGTGCTGCTGTTCATCGTGCTGTGGCTGTATGCGCGCAAACCGCGCCCGTATCTGGCGGTGTCCGGCCTGTTCGCGCTCGGCTATGGCTGCGCGCGCTTCTTCACCGAATACTTCCGCACGCCGGATTACGTGGTCAGCTTCGGCGGTATCTCGATCTCGGCCGGCCAGATGCTGTCACTGCCGATGATCGCGCTCGGCATCGCGCTGTTGATCGTCGCCTACCGGCGCGCAGCGCCGCAGCCGGCGCCGCGCCGCTGAATTGCCACGCCCTCGCCTTTCCGCATGAACGCCAATCTGTACGAGCTGCTGGCGGCCGGTTTTCCGGCCGACCGCGACGCCTGCTGCATCGAAACCCACGACGGCCATTACTACAGCTGGCGCGATCTGGAACGCGCCACCGCGCGCATCGCCAACCTGCTGGCCAGCCTCGATCTGCCGCCCGGCGCGCGCATCGCCGCGCAAGTCGAGAAATCGCCGGAAGCGCTGTTCCTGTACCTGGCGACGCTGCGCGCCGGCTACGTCTACCTGCCGCTGAACACCGCCTACCGCGCCGCCGAACTGCAATACTTCATCGGCGACGCCGAGCCGGCGGTGGTGGTGTGCGCGCCGGAACACTTCGGCCCGGTCGCGCACCTGGCCTTCCCGGCCGGCACCCGCCACGTGTTCACGCTGGACGTGCCGCGCGACGGCCGCAATTCCGGCTCGCTGCTGGCGCGCGCCGCGCATCAGCCGGACCACTTCGATACGGTGCCGCGCGATGCCGGCGACCTGGCGGCGATCCTCTACACCTCCGGCACCACCGGCCGCAGCAAGGGCGCGATGCTGTCGCACGGCAACCTCGCGGCCAATGCGCAAGTGCTGCGCGACTACTGGCACTGGCAGCCGGGCGACGTGCTGCTGCACGCGCTGCCGCTGTTCCACGTACACGGCCTGTTCGTCGCCTCGCACGGCGCCTTGCTGAACGGCAGCAAGATGATCTTCCTGCCGAAGTTCGATGCCGCCGAAGTGATCGCCCGCCTGCCGCGCGCCAGCGTGTTCATGGGCGTGCCGACCTACTACGTGCGACTGCTGGCGGAAGCGGCGTTGACGCGCAAGCTGTGCGCCGGCGTGCGGCTGTTCATTTCCGGCTCGGCGCCGCTGCTGGCCAGCACCTTCGACGCCTTCCGCGAACGCAGCGGCCACACCATCCTGGAACGCTACGGCATGAGCGAAACCAACATGCTGACCTCCAACCCGTACGACGGTGCGCGCATCGGCGGCACCGTCGGCCTGCCGTTGCCGGGCGTATCGGTGCGGGTGGTCGATGATGCCGGCGCGCCGTGTGCACCGGGCCGGCCCGGCGCAATTCAGGTCAAGGGGCCGAACGTGTTTTCCGGCTACTGGCGCATGCCGGAAAAAACCGCCGAGGAATTCACCGCCGACGGTTATTTCAAGACCGGCGACGTCGGCCAGTGGAACGACGACGGCTATCTGTCGATTGTCGGCCGCGGCAAGGACTTGATCATCTCCGGCGGCTACAACGTCTACCCGAAGGAAATCGAACTGGCGCTGGACGCCCTGCCCGGCGTGCAGGAATCGGCGGTGATCGGCCTGCCGCACGCCGACTATGGCGAAGCGGTGGCGGCGGTGGTGATTGCGCAGCCTGGCGCGCAGCTCGATGCGGCGCGGCTGATCGGCGAACTCAAGCAGCGGATGGCCGGCTACAAGGTGCCGAAGCAGATATTTTTTGAAGAACAGCTACCGCGCAATACGATGGGCAAGGTGCAGAAGAATGTGTTGCGCGAGCGTTACGGCAAGACGTAACGGCGGCCGCACACCCCTCGCCAAATTTCGACGCAGCAATATACTCCCCGACATGGCGACCTGTAACGGGCACTAGTCGGACGTTTTTGACGCATACTCCCCATCATTCGAGGATCAGCGGCCGAACGCCTTCCACAGCATGTAGCCGGCCAGGCCGTACAGCATCACCGAAAAAATCTTGCGCAGCACCGCCACCGGCAGTCGGTGCGCGGCCGCCGCCCCGAGCGGCGCGGTCAGCACGCTGGCCAGCGAAATCACCAGCAGCGCCGGCAGATAAATGAAGCCGAGCGCGCCGGCCGGCAGGTCCGGCACGTTGCTGCCGTAATAGATGTTCGACAGCGTGCCGGCCAGCGCGATCGGAAAACCGAGCGCGGCCGAAGTCGCCACCGCCTGGTGAATCTTGACGTTGCACCAGGTCATGAACGGCACCGAGATGAACGCGCCGCCGGCGCCGACCAGCCCCGACAGCACGCCGATGGTGCAGCCGGCCGCCAGCATGCCGGCGTGGCCCGGCAGTTCGCGCACCGCCACCGGTTTCTTCGCCATTGCCATGCGGATCGCCGACACCAGCACGAACAACCCGAAGAAGCCGGCCAACAGCCCCGAATCCATCTGCTTGCCGATCCACGGCCCGATCCAGGAGCCGATCAGAATCCCCGGCGCCAGCATCGCCACGATGCGCCACTGGACCGCGCCGTGCCGGTGGTGCGCGCGCACCGACGACACCGAAGTGAACACGATGGTCGCCAGTGACGTGGCGATCGCCATGTGCACCACCAGATGCTCGGGAAAATGATGCAGCGTCAGCACCAGCGTGATGAACGGCACCAGCAGCATGCCGCCGCCGATTCCCAGCAAGCCGGCGGCAAAGCCGGTCAACGCGCCCAGCGCCAGCAACGCCGTGATCAAACCCGCCGTCATCGGATTCCCTGAAAACTCAAGCGTCGACCGCCAGACGGTTGGTGATGAACCGCCATTCCGGCGCCGTCACCGGCGTGATCGACAGCCGGTTGCCGCGCCGCAGGACCACCATCTCCGCCAGTTCGTCATGCGCACGCAATTGCGCCAGCCCGATCAGCCGAATCTTCCGCCGCCCGCGCACGTCCACCTGCAGCCAGCGCGGCTGCGCCGGCGTCGCCTTCGGATCGAAATACTTGCCACCCTGCTCGAACTGGGTCGGATCGGGATAGGCGGCGCTCGCCACCTCGGCCAGTCCGGCGATGCCCGGCTCGGCGCAGCCGGAGTGATAGAACAGCACGCCGTCGCCGACCTGCATCGCGTCGCGCATGAAATTGCGCGCCTGATAATTGCGCACGCCGAACCAGCCGACCGTGCGCGCCGGCGCCGCCAGCAGGTCGTCGATGCCGACCTCGTCCGGTTCCGACTTCATCAGCCAATAGCGCATGGACCGCTCCATTCGAAAGGGATGGGCACAAAAAAAGCGGCTGCACAAAAATGCAGCCGCCGCAATTCAGTCCCCGCCTGTGCCGCTTTGCCGGCATCCCGAACCAAAGCGGTTCAAGGTGGTCGCAGGCAGTTCAATTTCGGGTTCGTCGGACTAGCGACGCGCACGCCCATCAAACAATGTCCGTAACCGATGCATGTAAATGGTTCAAGGAATATATGGCAATGGCGAACACGGCAGGGACGTTCAGTCTACCTGATTCGCGCCGCGCGGGAAACCGTTTGCCGGCTTGCGAAAGCAGAAAATCCGCGACTTGCGCGGCGACAATTGGCAGCTTGCCAATTGTCGCCGCATGCGACATCAGAACAGGTTTTCCTGCGGCGCCAGCGCCTGATCGAGCACCGTATGCATCGCCCCGATCTTCTGCTTGACCTCGGCCATCGTCAGCTCCGACAGCGGGCCTTCCGGCGACTTCATTGCCAGCAGTTCGGCGGCGATGCCGAGCGCCGCCATCACCGCGATGCGGTCGTTGCCCTTCAGCTTGCCGGCATCGCGGATCGCGCACATCTTGTCGTCCAGATAGGCCACCGCCTGCCGCAGCGCCTCCTCCTCGCCCTCGCGGCACGCCAGCTTGTAAGCCTGCCCCATGATCGACACATCGAGCTTGATCATACCGGCTCCCGCGCATCCGCTGGAATCGACGCCAGCAATGCCGACAATCGCTGCTGCGCCTGCTCGATGCGCGCGGCGAGGTCGGCATTGTCGGCCGCCAGCGCGCTCGCCTGCAGCCGCAATTCGGAATTTTCGCGGCGCAACGCCTGCGCCAGCGCGGCCAGTTGCGCCACCTTTTCAGTCAGCTGATCGAAGTCGGAAATCATCCCGGAACTATAGTGGGCACGGCGAACGGGCGTCAACCGCTACCACCCCGGCACACCGGCCGATTTTGCGAATTCAGTTGTGCAAAAGGGTTACTCACCATAAAATATGCGGCTTGGGGGCGGTAGCTCAGCTGGGAGAGCGTCGCGTTCGCAATGCGAAGGTCGGGAGTTCGATCCTCCTCCGCTCCACCATATACATGGGCTCGGATAGTCTCCGGGCCCTTTTTCTTGCCTGAAATCCCCACGCCACGCGGGATTCCGGCCACCTGTGCTGTGGGCGGCCACCTGCCGAAACGCTTGGAATCGGCCATTTTCTCCGCCAGAGCAATCCCCATTCTCTGTTTGGCCTGCGGGTAGGCGCAGATGGCGGTCTAGTAAAATCAACCACTTACGCACCCTGGTTCACCGTCAACCAAAACCACCGGTCAGCCACCTCGACCGTGTGATGGTCATAATGGTGGTGACGGTCGTTGTCTACTACTCCGTCCGGAGAAGGCATGGCCGCGCTCATTGTCACCGCCCGAATCAGCGCGAGCGTTCGATGAGATGGCGAATATCCTCAGCGCGCCAGACCGTGGCCTTGCCGCCGAGCTTGATGCCTTGGGGGAATTTGCCTTCCCGGATGCCCGCCCACCGAGCCGAACGGCTGATGGGGATCAGGGGCAGAATCTGCGGCATCCAGCACCTTCTGGCGCGTCCGCCCTTGATGTGGTTGGGGAACCATTCGATCCGGGCCTCAGTGCGGCCAATGGCGTGGGCAAGGACGGTCTGCTGGGTCGGGGTCGGGGAAATGCTGCTCATAGCGTGCTCCTTCAAGGATGGTAATTGGGAGCACGATGAACGCGCTGTTCGGCGTGAAAACCAAGCGTTGGATGGCTGATTCGGTACTTACCTGTTAAATTGGAGTTTTTCCGATTGAATACGACTTTGTGCCGCAAGAACTCCTGCCACCGGAGCGCCTGATGACCGAACCGTGGGTTTCCGTCGAGCAGATCGCCGAACACTTGGGCGTCACGCGCGATTCCATCTACCGCTGGATCGACAGCAAGCACCTGCCTGCGCACCGCGTCGGGCGACTGTGGAAGTTCAAGGCGACCGAGGTGGATGACTGGGTGCGCGCCGGTGGCGCGAACGACGCGGACGAGCGTCCGGCAGCGGTGCAACGCGCCCGGCGCACGAGAACAACCAAATGAACGTCCAGCAACTCGAAAACGAACTGTGGGAGGCCGCCGACCAACTGCGCGCCAACTCCAAGCTCACCGCCGTGCAATACGCCATGCCGGTGCTGGGCCTGATCTTTCTGCGCCATGCCAGCAACCGCTTCGCTGCCTATCTGCCTGACATCGAAGCCGACATCCCCGCGCGTGTGCCCGCCGCGCAACGCGAGCAACTCGTCAAGCTCGGCTTTCAGGGCAAGGCCGCCATCTGGCTGCCTGAAGATGCGCGTTTCGAGCGCATCGCCAGCTTGCCCGCAGGCGCGGACGTGGGCGCGGCCATCGACCACGCGATGGACGAGATCGAGGCCGAATACGACGTGCTGGCGGGCGCGCTGCCGCGCGGCTACACCGCCTTCGAGACCGACCTCCTCGCCGATCTGGTCAAGATTTTCGACCGCCCCGCCATCCGTGCCGCCACCGGCGACGTGTTCGGGCGCATCTACGAATACTTCCTCAACAAGTTCGCCATGAACAGCGCGCAGGAGGGCGGCGAGTTCTTCACGCCGCCTTCGCTGGTGCGCACCATCGTCAACATCATCGAACCCGACCACGGCCTGGTGCTCGACCCCGCCTGCGGTTCGGCGGGCATGTTCGTGCAGACCGGCCACTTCATCGAAGACGTGCGGCACCAGTCCACCAACGACACTGTCACCTTCCACGGTCAGGAGAAAAGCGACAGCAACGCCAAGCTGGCGCGCATGAACCTGGTGGTGCACGGGCTGGACGCCAGCAACATCCGCCAGGGCAACACCTTTTACGACCAGGCCGAACACCTCGTCGGCCAGTGCGATTTCGTCATGGCCAATCCGCCCTTCAACGTCGATGGCGTGGACACCAAAAAGGTGGAAGGCCAGGTCGGCGAAGGTGGCCGCCTGCCCTTCGGTCTGCCCGGCACCAACGGCAAGACCGGCGCCATCAGCAACGCCAACAGCCTGTGGATTCAATACTTCTACAGCTACCTCAACGCCAGCGGCCGCGCCGGCTTCGTGATGGCCTCCAGCGCCAGCGATGCCGGCAAGAAGGACCGCGACATCCGCGAGCAACTGGTCAAGACCGGCCATGTGGACGCCATGATCGCCATCGGCCCCAAGTTCTTCTACACGCGCAGTCTGCCCTGCACGCTGTGGTTCTTCGACAAGGCAAAAACCTCCCCCTCTCCCCGCGTGCGGGGAGAGGGCCGGGGTGAGGGGCAGCCGCTCAACGACGCCAGCCATGTGCTGATGATCGACGCGCGCAACATCTACACCCGCGTCTCGGCCAACTCGCACATCTTCAGCGAGGAGCAGCTTGCCTACCTCAACGCCATCGTCTGGCTGTATCGCGGCGAGACGGAAAAATTCGTCAGCCTCGTGCAGCGCTGGCAGCGGCAGGTCGCCGACTGGTTGGCGCAACTGCCCGAACGCTTGCAGGCCGACGGTGCCGCCGTCGAAACCCTCGCCACACTGCTGCGCACGTTCGCAAAAAAGGCCACGCTGGCCGAGCTGAACAAGGACCAGCCGGAAGAACGCCACATCACGCAAGCCGTGCTCGCTGCGTTCAAGGCCGAAGTTGCCGCAGGCGTGGACGCCGCCGTTCTCCCTCTCCCGCTTGCGGGAGAGGGCCGGGGTGAGGGCGCGTCCCCCGCCGAACTGGGAACCCGGCAAGCGGCACTCGACAACCTCGCGCCGCAGTTGAAGGCGCAGGCCAAGACGCTGGAAGCCCGCCACAAGCATTGGCTGGCGCTGCTCGAACGGGCCGAGAAAAACCTGCGCGCCCGCCAGTCCCCCGCCTTCGACGCCAAGGCCGCCCGCGAAGCCAGGCGCGCGCTGCTGGCGGCAGACGCCAAGAAGGGCGAAGCGCCCACCGTGCGCGATGAGGTGCTGGAGGCATTGCAGCAGGCGGGCTACTTCATCGCGCAGGCGCACTGGCTGCTGTCGCGCTTCCCCGACGGCGTGTTTGCCGACGTGCCCGGCCTGTGCCGCGCCGTCACGCGGGAGGAGATCGAAGCCAACGACTGGTCGCTGACGCCGGGGCGCTACGTCGGCGTGGCGGCGGCGAGCGACGATGACGAAGAAGACTTCGCCGACAAGCTGCGCGAGATTCACGCGGAGCTGGCGGAACTCAATGAGAAGGCGGCGGGGTTGGCGGGGCGGATTGCGGGGAATCTGGAGGGGTTGCTGGCATGACGTGGCGTGAGCGGAACCTTGAAGATTTGATCGAGCTTCACGATCACCGGCGAATTCCGTTGAGCGCGATGGAAAGAGGGAAGCGTAAAGGCGAATTCCGCTACTACGGCGCACAAGGCGTTATCGACCATGTGGATGCGTATCTGTTTGACGGTGAATATGTGCTTATTGCAGAAGACGGAGAAAACCTGCGAAGCCGTAAACAGCCGATTGCGCAGATAGCATCTGGGCAGTTCTGGGTCAACAATCACGCCCATATCGTGTCTGCCAAGGACGGTGAATCGAATAATTTCTTCCTATGTTCACTGTTGAACTGGATAAATATTGCCCCCTTTGTCACTGGCGCTGCGCAACCCAAATTCACACAGGGGGCGCTCAAGGCGCTCGTCGTGAAGGTTCCGGACGCTGTGACCCAAGGCCGAATTGCAAGTGTCTTGTCCGCCTACGACGACCTCATTACCACCAACCAGCGCCGCATCGCCCTGCTGGAAGACGCCGCCCGAAGGCTCTACCGCGAATGGTTCGTCCACCTGCGCTTTCCCGGCCACGAATCCGTGCCCGTCCACAACGGCGTGCCGCAGGGGTGGCAACGCCTGACCTTGGACGATGTGTGCGATGCCATCGGCGGTGGCACGCCATCCACTGCACGGCCTGAATATTGGGGCGGCGATGTAACCTGGATCACTCCAACGGACGTAACGCGCAACGACAGCGTCGTGTTGCTCGATTCGGAGAAAAAGATCACTGCAGCAGGCTTGTCCGGCTCGTCGGCCAAGCTCGTTCCACCGGAAACCATCTTGATGACTAGCCGTGCGTCCATCGGCTACTTCGCGCTGATGGATCGGGAGGTTTGCACGAATCAGGGTTTCATCTCCGTCGTTCCCAAGCAAAAAAATTCTCGTATGTTTCTGCTATGGCACTTGAAAGCGCGCGTTGAGGAAATGGTCGGCTTGGCAACCGGTGCGACGTTCAAGGAGCTTTCCAAGAGCAAGTTTCGAGCGCTTCCCGCGCTTTGGCCGGATGAGATCGTCCTTGAAGCCTTCGAGAAACTGGTCTATCCGATGATTCAACAGGTGCGCTTCATCAAGAAGCAAAACGCCCACCTCACCCGCGCCCGCGACCTGCTTTTACCCAAACTCATGTCCGGCCAGCTCGATGTCTCCGGCATCGCCTTGCCCGAGGAGGTGACGGCATGAGCACGGTCGCCGCGTCCATCCCCGTGCTGCGCTGGGCCGCGCAACGCGCGCGCCTGCACGACGAGGACGTGGCCGCGCGTTTTCGCAAATGGCCGCTCTGGCTCACGGGCGCCGCGCAGCCCACGCTGCGGCAACTGGAAGACTTTGCTCGCCTCACGCACACCGCCATCGGTTACTTCTTCCTGCCGCAGCCACCCGTGCTGGCGTTGCCGGTGCCCGACTTCCGCACCGTGCGCGACGAGGCGCTGGCCGAACCCAGCAGCGACCTGCTGGACACGCTCTACCTGTGCCAGCAGCGGCAGGACTGGTATCGGGATTACGCACGGCTGCACGGCCTGCCTGCGCTGGCCTTCATCGGCAGCGCGAACAGTCGGGAAACCGCCGAAGCGGTGGCGCAGCGGATGCGCGAAACGCTGGGCCTTTCCACCCAAGCGCGACGGCAGTTGCCGACGTGGACGGACGCGCTGCGCCAGTTGATCGCCAAGGCCGAGGACGCCGGTGTGATGGTGATGGCCAGTTCCGTCGTCGGCAGCAACAGCCACCGCAAGCTCGACGTGGGCGAGTTCCGCGGCTTCGCGCTGGCGGACGATCTCGCGCCGCTGGTGTTTCTGAATGGCGCGGACAGCAAGGCGGCGCAGATGTTCACGCTGGCGCACGAACTGGCGCACTTGTGGCTGGGTGCAACGGGTGTATCGGATACGCAGGCGGGGCAAGTGCCCGAACAGCAGACCGAGCGTTGGTGCAACCAGGTGGCCGCGGAGTTGCTGATGCCCTTGCAGGCGCTGCGCGCGGCGCACCAGCCCGACGCACCGATACCGGACGAAATTCAGCGGCTGGCGCGCGAGTTCAAGGTCAGCACGCTGGTGGCCTTGCGCCGCCTGTTCGACGCGGGCTTCATCAATCAGGCCACGCTGTGGCAGCACTACCACGAGGAACAGGCTCGGCTGCGCGGGCTGGAGCAGCGCGGCAGCGGCGGCGGGAACTTCTACCGCAGCTTGGGCGCGCGGGCCAGCAAACGCTTCGCGCGTGCCGTAGTTACCAGCACGCTGGAAGGAGAAACGCTGTTTCAGGATGCCTTCCGGATGCTGGGCGTGCGCAAGACGGCCACCTTCAACGAAGCGGCGCGTGAGCTGGGGGTGATGGCATGAGTTACCTACTCGACGCCAATGTGTTCATCCAGGCCAAGAACCTGCACTACGGCTTGGATTTCTGCCCGGCGTTCTGGCAATGGCTGATTGACACCAGCGCCAGCGGTACGGTTTTCAGCATCGACAAGGTGGCCGATGAAATCGCCGCCGGTTCCGATGAACTGACGGACTGGGCCAAGCAGCGCGGCGCGGGCCTGTTCCGCGCCACCGACGCCGCCGTGGCCGCCCAGTTCAGCAGGGTCAGCGCTTGGGCGACCAGCCAGCAATACGAGCCGTCGGCCATCAGCACCTTCTTGCAGGTGGCCGACTACTACCTCATCGCCCACGCGCTGGCGGGCGGGCACACGGTGGTGACGCACGAAAAGCCCGAGAACTCGCTCAGGCGTATCAAGATTCCCAATGTGTGCGTGGGTCTCGGCCTGCGTTTCATGACGCCCTACCAGATGCTGCGCATCGAAAAGGCCCGCTTCGTTCTGGGGGGCGCACCGTAGTGGCCAGGAAGGACTATTCCGAAGACCTGCTGATCCAGGCACCCACCGCCGAGTTTCTGGAGAAGAAGCTCGGCTGGACGAGCGTGTTCGCGCAGGACGAGGAGGACTTCGGGCCAGAGAGCCTGCTGGGCCGCAGCGGCGATACCGAGGTGGTGCTGACGCGCGAAGTGCTGGCGACGCTCAAGCGCCTGAACCCCGGCCTGCCGGATGCGGCCTACGACGAGGCACTGGCGCAGGTGGTGCAGGACGACATCACGAAAAGCCTGATCGTCAAGAACGAGGAGAAATACAAACTGCTGCGCGACGGCGTGCCGGTGCAGTTCAAGGACAAGGCCGGCCGCCGTGTGGACAGGCGCCTGCGCCTGATCGACTTCGACCAACCCGAGAACAACAGTTACCTCGCCGTGCGCGAGCTGTGGGTGCGCGGGCGGCTGTGGCTGCGGCGGCCGGACGTGATCGGCTTCGTCAATGGCCTGCCACTGGTGTTCATCGAGCTGAAACGCTTCGAAGCGCACATCGACAGCGCCTACAAGAAGAACTACGCCGATTACCTGGACACCATTCCGCACCTGTTTTACTGGAACGCGCTGGTGGTGATTTCCAACGGGCACGATGCGCAATATGGCTCCATCACGTCCACGAAGGAGCATTTCTACCGCTGGAAGCGGTTGGACGAGGACGACCCGGAGCCGGGCAAAAACCAGCCGCTGCTGCCCATCCTGCTGGAAGGTATGCTGGACCGGCAGCGCCTGCTGGACATCGTGGAGAACTTCATCCTGTTCGATGCCAGCGAAGGCGCGGTGAACAAGATCGTGGCGCGCAACCACCAGTTTCTGGGCGTGAACCGTGTCGTCGGGCGGCTCACCTCCGATGACCCCAGGATCAAGGCTGAGGTGGACGCCGGGCAACTGGGCGTGTTCTGGCACACGCAGGGTTCGGGCAAGTCGTATTCGATGGTGTTTCTGACCGAGAAGATCCATCGCAAGCTTTCTGCCTCGTGGTCGTTCGTGGTCATCACCGACCGCACCGAGCTGGACGATCAGATTTCATCCACCTACACCAATTGCGGGCGGGCCAACAGCAAGACCGATCAGGCCAGGAACGGTGCGGCCTTGCGCGCGATGCTGCGCGAGCAAAACCGGCGCTATGTGTTCGGCCTGATCCAGAAGTACCGCGAGCGGGTGAGCGAGGCGTATTCGGAGCGCGGGGACATCATCGTCATCAGCGACGAGGCGCACCGCACGCAATATGGGCGGCTGGCGCTGAACATGCGCAAGGGGCTGCCGAAGGCGAAGTTCCTCGGCTTTACCGGCACGCCGCTGATCGAGGCGGCGGAAAAGCAGCTCACGCGCCAGGTGTTCGGCGACTATGTCTCGATCTACGATTTCCAGCGTGCGGTGGCCGATGGCGCGACGCTGCCGCTGTTCTACGAGAACGCGGGCGAGAAGCTGAAGATCGTCGATCCCAAGATCAGCGAACGCATCCATCAGCACATCGAGGTCGCGAAGCAGGCCGCCACACTCGACGATCCGTGGACGGACGAGAAGGAGGACAAGCTCTACCGCGAACTGGCGCGCGACTATCCCATCCTGACCTCGCCCACGCGGCTGGAGAAGGTGGCGACGGATTTCGTGGAGCATTTCCACCAGCGTTGGCGCGTGGCGGAACCGGGCGGCGGCAAGGCGCTGATGGTGTGCCTGGACAAGATCACCTGCGTGAAGATGCACGACCTGATCGCCGCGAAGTGGCAAGAAAAAGCGGAGCAGCTTCATCGGGCGGTACTGGCGGACGAGGTGCTGTTCGAATCCAGGAACAAGCCATTCACCCCTCTGCTCAAGCAGCGGCGCGCTCAGGTGGACTGGATGCGCGAAACCGAAATCTGCGTGGTCGTCTCGCAGGAGCAGGGTGAGGTGGCCGAGTTCGCCAAGTGGAAGAACTTCCGTGACGAGGCGCTGAACATCAAGCCGCACCGCGAGAAGATGGTCAAACGGGATCTGGAGAAGGAATTCAAGAAGGCAGAAAACCCGTTTCGCGTCGCTATCGTCTGCGCGATGTGGCTGACCGGCTTCGACGTGAAAAGTCTCGCCACGCTGTATCTGGACAAGCCGATGCAGGGCCACACGCTGATGCAGGCCATCGCCCGCGTCAACCGCGTGGGCGGTGGCAAGAAGCACGGCCTCATCATCGACTACAACGGCATGATTCGCAGCCTGCGGCGCGCGCTGGCGACCTTCGCGCAGGGCGACCGCGCGGGCACCGGCAAGGGCGAGGCCGAACAGGATACGGTGCGCGACGATGCCGAGGCGCTGGCCGAATATGTCGACAGCCTGAAGGCCGGGCGCGAGTTCCTCGGCGATCTGGGCTATGACCTCGACGCGCTGATTGCCGCCACCGGCTTCGACAAGCAACAGAAGATTCTGGAGGCGGTGAACCTGCTGTGCGAAAGCGACGAGCGCCGCAAGACGTATCAGGTGATCGTGGAAGACATCGAGGCACGGCATCGCGGCCTGTTTCCGCATCCGGGCCTGTTCGCGCACGACGCCGAGGAGGGTGCGCTGTCCGCCATCTACAACAAGCTGCAGGACGCGCGCGTCGCGCCCGACGTGAGCGCCTTGTTGCAGGACTTGTACGAGGTGGTGGATGTGGCCGTGGCGACCGAACCGCTGGGCGTGAAGCAAGCTCCCGCGCCGCGTTATGACCTTTCCAATATCGACTTCACCCGGCTGCGTGCCGAGTTCGAGAAAACCCCGTTCAAGAGCGTGGTGGCGATGAACCTGATGGAGAAGATCGAGGAGCGGCTGGCAGCGATGGTCAAAGCCAATCCTACGCGCGTCGATCTGTACGAGCGGTATCAGGAAATCGTGCAGGCCTACAACAAGGACAAGGATGCCGCCGAAATCCAGAAGGTGATGGATGACCTGTTCGCCTTCAACGACAGTTGCAGCGAGGAGGAGCGACGCTACCTGCGTGAAGGGCTGGACAACGAACAGCAGCTTGCCGTTTTCGACCTGCTGCAGAAGGACTCGCTGACCAGGAAAGACCGCGAAGCCATCAAGCAGGTGGCGAAGGAGCTGTTGGAAAAACTCAATTCAGGAAGGCTGCAGATCGACCACTGGCGCGAGAAGGCCACGGCGCAGGCGCAGGTGAAGGCCGAAATCATCAAACACCTGTTCGCCAGCCTGCCTGCCGATGCCTACGATGCCGAGGAAATCAATCTGAAGGCGAGTGCGGTGTTCGCGCACATCTACACGGCTGGCCTTGGCGACGGCGCGAGGGTGTATCACTGATGTCCGCCATGACCGAAGCCGAACTCCTGAAAATCGTCGGGCGTGGCGAAGACAGCCGCCACCATCACCGAGCACCCCACGCAAATCCTGCCCTATCGCGGCCTGGGCTCCGGCATCCCCCGCACCTTGGGCGAATGGCTCGAGATTCGGTTCGAGATTGAAGTGACAGGCACCCAGTTCAAGGCGGTGATCCCGAGGTCGGCGTCGGCAACCGCGCAACTCACAGGGGAAGTCGAGCGCCTGCTCCGTGCCATGGTCGAGGAGATGTCTCGGCAGCAAATCCAGTCCGCGCTTGGTCTCAAGGGTGAGGAGCGCTTCCAGAGAGCCTATCTGAATCCGGCACTAGCCACGCAGATGATCGAGATGACACTGCCTGAAAAGCCCAACAGCCGCCTGCAATGCTACCGCCTGACGGCCTCCGGGCGGCAGTGCTGGAGGCTCATCCCGATGGCAGTTCGGCCTGAATTCAGCGGGCGATCCGCCCATTGCCGCTCACGCCCGCTGCATTGCTATTTGAGTGAAAAAGCCGGAATTGAACTGGGCAACCTTCTACCACCAGAATCAAAACGCTGAAAGCCACCGCTTCCGGCATCTTTCTTTCCATCCCTCCACCTGCTCCGTTGCACTGCGCCGGTATTTTTTCGCTGGCTGTCAACCGGCCTTCGTGAGCCGCCGTTACTGGAAGTGATTCATCCGAATCACCCAACCTTTCTCGAAGGACTCCCATGAAATCCCTGCTCGCCGCCATGATCGCCGGTCTGTTTGCCGTCTCCGCTTTCGCTGCCGATCCGGCTGCACCGGCCGCGCCGGCCGCTGACAGCGCCCCTGCCGCCGCCACGGCTCCGGCCGCCGCGCCGGCTGCCGCGCCGAAGGCGAAGAAAGTCAAGAAGGCCAAGAAGTCGGCCAAAGCCAAGAAGGCCAAGGCCACTGCCGCCGCCAGCTGATCCGGTGCATACGGCACAAAAAGGCAGGCGCGTCCTGCCTTTTTGTTTGGCCGATGCGACAATGCCGATTTTCCCGACAGGACGACCGCACCATGATCCGATTCTTGCCCGCCGGCCGGCGCTGGCTTGCCGCTCTGGCCCTGCTCTGCAGCGGCGCCTTGGCGCAGCAGACGCTGCCGACCACGACGCTGAATGCCGGCATCCACCTGATCCATGCCGAAGTCGCGGTGACCGAGGCGCAGCACCAGCAGGGGCTGATGTTCCGCGAAAAACTCGGCGCCAACGACGGCATGGTGTTCGTGTTCGACGCGCCGGCGCAGACCTGCATGTGGATGAAGAACACGCTGATTCCGCTGTCGGTGGCGTTCATCGACGGCGACGGCAAGATCGTCAACATCGAGGAAATGCAGGCGCAGACGCTGGATTCGCACTGCGCGGCGAAACCGATACGCTATGCGCTGGAAATGAACAGCGGCTGGTTCAGACAGCGCAACATCAAGGCTGGTACGCTGATCGGCGGGCTGCCGGGCGAGAGGAAGTAACTCCGGCAGAGAGAAAGAATCCGGTCGCCGGACCTGCCGGCAACCAACCCGGAAATTTGCTACAGACGACAAAAACCCGGAGGACGATAGTCTTCCGGGTTTTTCACTACCGACATCTCCGCGCCGATGGCGCGGAAGAACAGCGCGATTAGGCCAGAGCCTTCAGCGCAGCGGCCAGACGGCTCTTGTGGCGCGCGGCCTTGTTCTTGTGGATGATCTTCTTGTCGGCGATGCGGTCGATGGTCGAGATCGACGCCTGGAACACCTGAGCCGCCGCTGCCTTGTCGCCGGCGCCGATCGCCTTGCGCACGGCCTTGATGGCGGTGCGCAGCGTGGAACGCTGGCTGGCGTTGTGCAGGTTTTGCTTGACTGCTTGGCGGGCGCGCTTGCGCGCCTGTGCGGTATTTGCCATGAATGTGTTTCCTACTCGAATCGGATGCGGGTTCAAGCCGTGTGCGGCCGGAGCGCGCGTGGGCAGAATTCTGTAAAGCCGTTGATTGTAGCGGTTTTCCTTCGTGCGCGCAATTGCCGCGCGGTCGCCGGTCCGGAGAATTCCGGAAAATACCGGCCAGACACTTCCATTGACAATATACTACCTATCAGTATTTTTCAACCAGCGCACCAGTTGCCCGTAACAGGCCGATTTTTCGGCATACTCCCCTATTCCCGTTTCTAATCTCGATTCATCAACAGGATGGCCGCGACCGGGGCGAACGCCCCAGCGGATATAATCGCCGTCCATGAACCTGCACAAAACCCTGGCCACCGTCTCCGGCATGACGATGCTGTCGCGCGTCACCGGCCTGATTCGGGAAATCCTGTTCGCCCGGGCCTTCGGCGCATCAGCCTACACCGACGCCTTCAACGTCGCCTTCCGCATTCCGAACCTGCTGCGCCGGCTGTTCGCCGAAGGGGCGTTTTCGCAAGCCTTCGTGCCGATCCTGGCGGAATACAAGACCCGCCAGGGCGCCGCAGCCACCAAGGCGCTGGCCGACCACGTCGCCACCACGCTGATCTGGACCATGCTGCTGGTGTGCCTGTTGGGCATCGTCGGCGCACCGCTGGTGGTGTACCTGATCGCCACCGGTTTCACCGACAATCCAGACGCCTTCGGCGCCTCGGTGCTGATGACGCGGGTGATGTTTCCGTACATCGGCTGCATGTCCTTCGTCGCGCTGGCCGGCGGCATCCTGAATACCTGGCGCGAATTCCGCATCCCGGCACTGACGCCGGTGCTGTTGAACCTAGCCTTCATCGCCGGCGTGCTGTTTCTGGCGCCGCATCTGGCGCAGCCGATCTACGCGATGGCGATCGCGGTGTTCGTCGGCGGCCTGCTGCAGGCGGCGATCCAGGTGCCGGCGCTGGTGAAGATCGGCATGCTGCCGCGCATTTCGCTGCATCCGCTGGCCGGCCTGCGCGACCCCGGCGTGCGCAAGATCCTGCGCAAGATGGGGCCGGCGGTGTTCGCCGTATCGGCCGCGCAGATCAGCCTGATGATCAACACCAACATCGCCTCGCGGCTGCCGCACGGCAGCGTGTCGTGGCTGTCCTATGCCGACCGGCTGATGGAATTCCCGACCGCGCTGCTGGGCGTGGCGCTCGGCACGATCCTGCTGCCGAGCCTGTCGAAGGCGCACATGGAGGGCGACCACGCCGAATATTCCGGCCTGCTCGACTGGGGCCTGCGCCTGACCTTCCTGCTGGCGCTGCCGGCGGCGGTCGGGCTGGCGACGCTGTCGGAACCGCTGACCGCGACGCTGTTCCACTATGGCAAATTCGATCCGCTGTCGGTGGCGATGACCGGCCGCGCGCTGGTGGCCTACGGCGTCGGCCTGATCGGGCTGATCCTGGTGAAGATTCTGGCGCCCGGTTTTTACGCCCAGCAAGACATCAAGACGCCGGTGAAGATCGCCGTCGCGGTGCTGCTCGCGACCCAGGCGATGAACCTGTTGTTCGTGCCGTGGCTGGCGCATGCCGGGCTGGCGCTGTCGATCGGACTAGGCGCCTGCGTCAATGCCGGCGTGCTGTTCTGGAGCCTGCGCCGGCGTGGCATCTACGTGCCGCGCCAAGGCTGGCGACTGTTCTTCGCGCGGCTGGCCGGCGCGCTATTCCTGCTGGCCGGCGTGGCATTGTGGAGCGCCGGCCAGTTCGACTGGCTGCGGCTGCAGCAGCATCCGCTGTGGCGCGTCGGCGCGCTGCTGCTGGTGCTGGCGGCCTGCGCCGGCGCCTATTTCGGCGCGCTGTGGGCGACCGGTTTCCGCTTCGGCGAATTCCGCCGCGTCGCCCGTTAGCCCGAACCGCGAAGGAACCTGCGCCGCTGGCGTGGGTCTTGTCATGTAAGCGAAGCCCGACCCGGCATCGAACGCCACGATGATCCATCCCCTAGACTATTTCACTTCGCTGGTCCAACAGGACGACGCGATTCCCCTGTTCGAAGCGGCGCTGTCGATCGCGCAGGGCGCGTCGCCGCAGCTCGATCTGGTGGCCGTGCAACTGGAAATCGACGGCTTTGCCGAACGCCTGCAAAAGCGGCTGCCGGTCGACGCCGGCGACCTGCAGAAGCTGCGCCTGCTGAACCACTTCTTCTACCGCGAGCTGGGCTTCGGCGCCAACCTGAACAATTTCTACGATCCCGACAACAGCTACCTCGACCGCGTGATCGCCACCCGGCGCGGCATCCCGATTTCGCTGGCGGTGATCCTGATGGAACTGGCGCAGCAGATCGGGCTGGACGTTCACGGCGTCTCCTTCCCCGGCCATTTCCTGCTGAAACTGCCGCTGTCGTCCGGCGCCGTGGTGCTCGACCCCTTGAACGGCGCCAGCCTGTCGCAGATCGAACTGGAGGAAAGGCTGGCGCCCTACCTGCAGCAATTGCCGGAATTGACCGAACTGCCGGTGGCCGAATTCCTGCACACGGCGGCCGAGCGCGACATCCTGGTGCGGATGCTGCACAACCTGAAGGCGATCTTTCTGGAAAACCGGCAATGGGATGCGCTGCTGGACGTACAGCAACGGCTGCTGATCCTGCTGCCGGACGACATCACCGAGCGGCGCGACCGCGGCTCGACCTATGCGATGCTGGAATGTCCGCAGGCGGCGCTGCAGGATCTGGAAGCCTACCTGCGCGCGCAGCCGGATGCGGCCGACGCCGCCGACATCCGCGCGCGGCTGCCGCAACTGCGCGCCGCCAGCCGGCGCCTGAACTAGGCGCGCCGGCGCGCGGCGCTCATTCGCCGGCTTCGATCCGCTCCCAGGTTTCCAACGCTTCCAGCAGCAGCTCGTCGATTTCGGCGTAGCGCCGGTTCAGCCGTTGCGCCTCGTCCGGCTGCCGATACAGTTCCGGGTCGGCCAGCCGTTCGCCGATCGCCTTCTGCTCCGCTTCCAGCTCGGCGATCCGCTGCGGCAACTGTTCCAGTTCGCGCTGCTCCTTGTAGCTGCGCTTCTTCGGCCTGGCCGGCGCGTCGGCCTTGGCGGCACTGTCCTTCCCGGCCGGCTTGGCGGCCGCCTTCGGCACTGGCCTGGCGGCACGCGCCGCCTCGTCCGCCTTCACCCGCTCCCAGTCGCTGTAGCCGCCGACGTATTCGCGCCAATGGCCGTCGCCTTCGGCGGCGATCACCTGGGTCACCACGTTGTCGAGAAAGGCGCGGTCATGGCTGACCAGGAACACCGTGCCGTCGTAGTCTTCCAGCAATTCTTCCAGCAGTTCCAGCGTGTCGATGTCGAGGTCGTTGGTCGGCTCGTCCAGCACCAGCACGTTGGCCGGCTTGGCGAACAGGCGCGCCAGCAACAGCCGGTTGCGCTCGCCGCCGGACAGCGACTTGACCGGCGAGCGCGCCCGCTCCGGCGCGAACAGGAAGTCGCCCAGATAGCTCATCGCATGCTTGCGCTGGCCGTTGATCTCGACCCAGTCGCTGCCGGGCGCGATGGTATCCAGCAGGCTGGCTTCCTCGTTCAGCTGCGCGCGCATCTGGTCGAAGTAGGCGACCTGCAGCCGCGCGCCCTGGCGCACGCTGCCGCGATCCGGCTGCTCCTCGCCAAGGATCAGTTTCAGCAGCGTGGTCTTGCCGGCGCCGTTGGGACCGATCAGCCCGACCTTGTCGCCGCGCAGGATGGTGGCGGAAAAATCGCGCACGATATGCTTGGGACCAAAGGATTTGTCGATCCCGGTCAGTTCGGCGACGATCTTGCCGGAGCGCTCGCCGCTGCCGACGTCGAGCCGGATCTGTCCCTGCAGCTCGCGCCGGGCGCTGCGCGTGCGGCGCAGTTCTTCCAGCCGCCGCACCCGCCCCTCGTCGCGCGTGCGGCGCGCCTGCACGCCCTTGCGGATCCAGACTTCTTCCTGCGCCAGGAATTTGTCGAACTTGGCGTTCTCGATTTCCTCGATTTCCAGCTGTTCCTTCTTGCGCGCCTGATAGGCGCTGAAATTGCCGGGAAAGGACAGCAGCCGGCCGCGATCCAGTTCGACGATGCGGGTGGCGACGTTGTCGAGAAAGCTGCGGTCGTGGGTGATGAACAGCACGCTGCCCTGGTAGTCGCGCAGCAAACCTTCCAGCCAGACGATCGAGCCGAAGTCGAGATGGTTGGTCGGCTCGTCCAGCAGCAGCACGTCGGGCGCGCCGACCAGCGCGCGCGCCAGCGCCACGCGCTTCTGCATGCCGCCGGACAATTGCCCCATGATGCCGTCCGGCTTCAGGTTCAGGCGGTCCAGCGTGGTTTCGACGCGGTTGCTCAGGTTCCAGGCATCGGCCGCGTCCAGTTTGCTCTGGATCGCCTGCATCCGTTCCAGCAGCGCGTCGTCGTTGCCGCCACCGAACTGGCCGGTCAGCGCCTCGTACTCGGCCAGCAGCGCCGCCAGTTCGCCGAGGCCGGCGGCGACCGCGTCGAACACCGTCATGTCCGGATCGAAGTTCGGCTCCTGCGGCACATAGGCGGTTTTCAAGCCCTGCTGCGCCACCAGCAAACCGTCATCCAGCCGGGCCTGGCCGGTGAGGATTTTCAGCAGCGAGGATTTGCCGGTGCCGTTGCGGCCGATCAGGCCGACCCGCTCGCCCGCCTCCAGCGCGAAATCCGCGTGATCGAGCAAGGCGACGTGACCAAACGCAAGCTGGCCGTTGCTGAGGGAAATGACTGCCATGAACAGGGATTCGGAAAGTGCGGCGCGCGGCCGACGATTGCAGGAAGCCGGCATTGTACGGCCACCCGCGGCCGCCGGCCGGCGCTCGGCTATAATCCTGCTCTCCAGATCGGGCCGGCGCTCGCCGGTTCAAGCCTCTCGCCATAGTTCAACGGATAGAACAGGGTCCTCCTAAGACTCAGATGCAGGTTCGATTCCTGCTGGCGAGGCCAGGCGCATTCCGACGATTCCGCCGCCACGGCAGCGCGCTTGCCGATGGATACACCCCTTACATCTGGCGCGGCGCGCGTTACATTTTTTGCGCTCTCGCCCCGCTATCATCGATCCCTGTACCGCTGTTGCCCGGCAACTTTTCCACCGCCGGCGGCTCTATCCCTGCATGGCTACCGTCAGCGTGACGCGGCGGGGAGCACCCCTCTTTCAGAAAGGAAATTCCATGAATACCCGTATCGCCACCCGTGTTTCCCTGCTGGCTTCGGCGCTGCTGCTGGCCGCCTGCGCCGGGCCGAATCAGGCTTATGGCGGCTATGGATCGGCGCCAGTGACCAGCTACCCCACCGCCAGCTATCCGACGAACAGCTATCCGGCCGCGCGCGGGCCGGCGCACGCCAGCGTCTACGGCGTCGTCGATGCGATTGAAATGGTCAGCACGCCGCAAAGCGGCATCGGTGCCGGCACCGTGATCGGCGGGATTCTCGGCGGCATTCTCGGCAACCAGATCGGCGGCGGCACCGGCAACACGGTGGCGACGGTGGCCGGCGCGGTCGGCGGCGCAGTGGCCGGCAACCAGATCGAAAAGCGCACCAACCAGCGCAGCACCTACAACGTGCGGGTGCGGCTGGACAACGGCAGCTATCAGACGGTGACGCAGGACAACGTGTCCGACCTGCGCATCGGCGACCGGGTGCGCGTCGAGAACGGTTACGTCTATCGTTACTGACGCGGCGGCGGGCGCGCCACCGCGCCGGCTAGCGCATCTCATGCCCCTGTGTACAGGGCGACGATTTTGTCATCAAAACCGAGGAAACGGCGCTCGTGCTTGGGAATCAGCTTCTGAGGCAATGTCCGATAGCACCGCCGCTTGGGTTCCTGGTTTGCGTGGCATAGACACTCCTTGGCGTCATGTTATGCCGCAAACACAAAATTCATGACAGGCCCATCAGGTCGTCCGAAACTATTATATATTCCGCTTTTTTGCCATATGCCGGTCGGCATCTACCCTTAAAGGGGATCAGTTTTTAGTCCAGCAGGAACAACTACGACAGTCTTGTCTCCGCTATCCAAGATTTTATCTTTATAGCGTATCAGCCCTTTCAAATCGTCAGGAAGTGCTTCCTTCACCTCTTTTCTCAGCAATAAAGCCACTATCGGAGCAATAACGCTTTTTTGCAATGTATTTTCGCTATCCATATCCAGCAATCGCAATGAAAAAGTCCACTCGTTAATCTCGCTTTCCTCGGATTTTTCCCAGTAAAGCAAACGTTCATCTTTGATCTCCGGAAGCGGCCAGTCTTTTTTCATCGGAAAAGAAATGTTGTAACCTCCTTTAAAATAAATATCATAACGCCAGAATGAAATATGCAAAGTTGGTTCGTACGGCAACATTTCACCGTCTACAGGCCCCTCTACCAGAGGTATTCCATCTCCATATAGAATAATTTGATAGCTGAGCCAACCAGCGGGATCTTTTTTGCGCTTGTTTTTCTCCATAATTGGAAAGCTTCCTGCTTCCCCTTTGTACATCCATCCGTGAGCACTTCCTTGATCTGAACGAATCCAATCCCCTGCAGGTTTATATTCTTCCGAAAAATCTTTAATTGATTCACCAAGCAACCGTTTAAGGGCATTTGCCATTTTTCCGGCATCCTCACACAATTGATCAACAACTTCGCAACACTTAACAACATTCATTCTATTATTCATATTTACTCCCTCCAAAATCTCACATAATTTGTTTGAATGTCATTTAAAGATACAGATTTTTTGAACCATGAGTGTCCTTGCCAGAATCGTGAGACAATTTCAGGTGAAACACTCAATGCTTCGGTATTTTTTTTTGTTTCATCAAAACCGACAAAAGTGTTGATGCCAACTAAACCAAGAAATCCATCAACCAGATTCGACCAGCGTTTGAGTTTTTCCATACCGGGGTAGTATTTTGAAATTTTGTTGATTTCCTGTCTCAATGAATGCCATCGTACTCCACGTAATCGACAGGATTCTTTGTCTCCATCATTCATCCAGATTTTTTTATTCGTCGGAAACTCACGAAGATTTTTTGCAATAAAAACGTGCAGGGATTTACTCCGATCTTCTGAGTATTCCTCCCATTGCCTTTCCAACTGATTTTCACCACTTAAGGGAGCATCCCACTTGATTTCTACCAACAAGTTCCGCTCATCCTTGTTTGTACCAATAAACTGAATCCATAGATCGGGTTCAATACCACTGAATTTTCGCCAAAATTGGAATTCACAACTTTCTGGCTGAAATTCATTTTCAAAAAAATCTCTTGGTAGAGCACCCGATTCTCCTTGATTGGCAGGGGAATTCAATAATGCTTTCCAAAAAACCCAACAATCCGATACCGGAAGAAATTCCAGAGAGCCAAAAACAATAGACGTTATTTCATCTTCACAATTTACACGCTGCCCATCCATTTCACGCACTCCCGTATAGAGGAGATAGGTAGCGCTTTTTTTTCTTGAAAAAGCTTGAAGCATAGAATAATTTTTACAATAAAAAAGAGGATTGATTCAAATTATCAAAACATACAGTATCAGAATTTCATGAAAAATTTCAACACCCCTGATTCTGAAAATATAACGTGAGCTTGGCCGTGTTTTACATGTACCCCAATATCTTCAAGCCGCCAATTTTTTCTGCTCAACCCAGGCCGCATGATACCGGGGTAGGTTTTTGTAGCCTCAAGCGGGATAGCAGCGGCTCCGAATGTAAAACCCTTCGATATACTCAAATAAATCCAGCCGAGTTTCCTGCGGGAGCCGCGTTGGCTTTGCCGATTCGATCGGCAAGGTATCGCTCGAATTTCCCCAAAGCAGTATTGCTTTTACCTACGGTTCGCCAATGGCTCTGGTCTGTGCCACATTCAGCTATCAGACGGTGGCGCAGGACAACGTGTCCGACCTGCGCATCGGCGACCGGGTGCGCGTCGAGAACGGTTACGTCTATCGTTACTGACGCGGCGGCGGGCGCGCCACCGCGCCGGCTAGACGATCCGCACCCGCAAGGCGCCGAGGCCGTCGATCGCGCCTTCCAGCAGGTCGCCGCGCTGCACCGCCGCGACGCCGGCCGGGGTGCCGGTGAAGATCAGATCGCCCGGCTGCAATTCGAAATAGCGCGACAGATGCTCGATGGTTTCGGCCACGCTCCAGATCAGCTTGTCGAGCGTGCTGTGCTGGCGCACTGCGCCGTTCACCGTCAGCGAAATCGCGGCGTCCAGCGCCAGCGCGGCGGCGGCGTGGATCGGGCCGAGCGGCGCCGAGTGGTCGAAACCCTTGCCGGTGCACCACGGCCGGCCGGCTTTCTTGGCTTCGCCCTGCAGGTCGCGGCGCGTCATGTCGAGCCCGACCGCGTAACCCCAGACGTGCGCCAGCGCATCGGCGGCGGCGATGTCGCGGCCGCCACGGCCGATCGCCGCCACCAGTTCGATTTCGTGGTGCAGATCCTCGGTCATGCCGGGATACGGCATGCTGCCGGTGTCGCCGGCGGCGACGTTCAGCACGGCATCGGCCGGCTTCATGAAGAAGAACGGCGCTTCGCGGCCGGTGCCGCCCATTTCCTTGGCGTGATCGACGTAGTTGCGGCCGACGCAGTAGATGCGGTGCAGCGGAAAGCGGGCATCGCTGCCGGCGATGGCGGCGCTGGGCTGCGGCAGTGGCGGAAAGGCGTAGGATGGGGCGGCGGACATGGCATCTCCTTGTGAAGTCGGGAAATTATGCCATCAGCGCCGAACCGACAGGGCGCTTCCAGGTCCATCGAATGGCGGACGGAAAACGGTAACGGCTTGCATCGGCCGGCGCCGTCCCCAGCTGATCCGGGCACTGCCGGTTTTTCCTTATTTCAGGAGCAAGATCATGTGGTTACGTCTGCGACGCCTGGCCAGAACGCTCGGCCGCGATGCGCTGGTGCTGTGGTTTGCCTGGCGCGATCCGGCCACGCCGTTGCGGTTCAAGCTGGCCTGCCTGCTGCCGGTGCTGTACGTGCTGAGTCCGGTCGATCTGCTGCCGGACTGGCTGCCGATAATCGGCTGGATCGACGATGTGACGCTGCTGGCGTTCGCCTTGCCGCTGTTGCTGCGGTGGCTGCCGCCGGCGGTGCGGGCCGCCGCGCGGGAGGCCGCCGCCGCCTGGCCGGGACGCCGCCAGGTCGCGGCGAGAAAGTGATAAAAACCAATACAGGGTGGTGTATTTTTGAAACTGGGCGCCAGCCGCCCAGCACAGCCCGATTTTTTGGCATACTCCCCCTGTTTTTACATCAGCCCTCGCCCAGATAGGCTTCCTGCACCTTCGGGTCGTGCAGCAGATCCTCGGCGTTGCCGGTCATCGTCACCAGCCCGGAATCCATCACGTAGCCGCGGTGCGCGGCTTCCAGCGCCAGCTTGGCGTTCTGTTCGACCAGCAGGATCGTCACGCCCTGGGCCGAGACGCTGCGCACCACTTCGAAGATTTTTTCCACCATGATCGGCGACAGGCCCATCGACGGCTCGTCCAGCAGCAGCAGCTTCGGATGGCTCATCAGCGCGCGCGCCATCGCCAGCATCTGCTGCTCGCCGCCGGACAGCGTGCCGGCCATCTGCGCCGAGCGCTCCTTCAGGCGCGGGAACACCGAGAACCATTTGTCGATGTCGGCGGCGATGCCGCCCTTGTCGTTGCGCGTGTAGGCGCCCATCAGCAGGTTTTCGTGGATGCTCATGCGGGTGAACACGCCGCGCCCTTCCGGCACCATCGCCAGATGCTGCTTGACCAGATCGAACGAGGTGGCGCCCTTGATCGAGCGGCCGTCGTACATCATCTCGCCGTTGATTTTGCATTCCGGCAGCGTGCCGGTGATCGCCTTCAGCGTGGTGGTCTTGCCGGCGCCGTTGGCGCCGATCAGCGTCACCAGCTCGCCGGTATGCACTTCGAGATCGATCCCCTTGACCGCCTGAATGCCGCCGTAGGCGACCTGCAGGCCGGACACTTTCAATACGCATTCGGCGCGCGACGGAACCGTCCGTGCCGCCGTGATCTGCTCAGCCATCAGTGCGCCCCTCCCAGATACGCTTCAATCACCGCCGGATTCTTCTGCACCTCGGACGGAATGCCCTGGGCGATCGGCTTGCCGTAATCGAGCACGGTCAGCTGATCGCACAGCCCCATCACCAGCTTGACGTCGTGCTCGATCAGCAGGATGGTCTTGCCTTCGGCCTTGATCTTCACCAACAGCTCGCGCAGGCCGAGTTTTTCGGTGGCATTCATGCCGGCGGCCGGTTCGTCCAGCGCCAGCAGTTGCGGATCGGTGGCCAGCGCGCGGGCGATTTCCAGCCGGCGCTGATCGCCATACGACAAATGCTTCGAGGTGCGATGGGCGAACTGGCGGATGCCGACGAATTCCAGCAGCTGCAACGCGCGCTCGCGGATTTCCTCCTCCTCGCGGCGCGCCGCCTTGTGGCGCAGGATCGCGCCGAGCGCGCCCTGATGGGTGCGCACGTGGCGCCCGACCATGACGTTTTCCAGCGCCGACATTTCATTGAACAGGCGGATGTTCTGGAAGGTGCGGGCGATGCCGGCCTTGGCGACTTCGTGCGGCGCCGACGGCGAATACGGCGCGCCGCCGAGTTCAAAGGTGCCGGTGTCGGCCTGATACAGCCCGGTGATGACGTTGAAGAAGGTGGTCTTGCCGGCGCCGTTCGGTCCGATCAGGCCGTAGATCTGGCCCTTCTGGATCTTCAGGCTGACGTTGGACAGCGCCTGCAGGCCGCCGAAACGCTTGTTGACGCCGTTGATGTTCAGGATGATTTGTTCGCTCATGGGATCCTCACGCAATCTCAGGCGGCGACCACGCCGGTGCTCTTGGCCGGCTTGTCGACATCGGCGTCCGGCCGGTCCTCGTGCAGCGGCGACGGCCACAGGCCGGCCGGCCGGTACAGCACGATCACCACCATCGCCAGACCGTACAGCAGCTGGCGCAGCACTTCGGCATCGATCAGCACCTTGCCGAACACCGCCATCTGGATCGGCTCGACGGTATGGCGCAACACTTCCGGCAGCGCCGCCAGCAGGATCGCGCCGAGAATCACGCCCGGCACGTGGCCCATGCCGCCCAGCACCACCATCGCCAGCACCGCGATCGATTCCATCAGCGAGAACGATTCCGGCGACACGAAACCCTGGAACGACGCGAACATCGCGCCGGAAATGCCGCCGAACGAAGCGCCCATCGCAAATGCCAGCAGCTTGATGTTGCGGGTATTGATGCCCATCGCCTTGGCGGCGATTTCATCCTCGCGGATCGCCACCCAGGCGCGGCCGATGCGCGAATGCTGCAGCCGGATCGTGACGAAGATGATGATGATGCACAGCACCAGGAACAGGTAGTAATAGGCGTTCACCGACGGCATCTTGAACCAGCCAAGATCGAGCGTGGCGTTGGAGCCGGGCTTGCCGGCCAGCGACACGCCGAAGATGCGGATCGGATCGATCAGGTTGATCCCCTGCGGGCCGTTGGTGATGTTGACCGGCGCGTTCAGGTTGTTCATGAAGATGCGGATGATTTCGCCGAAGCCGAGCGTGACGATCGCCAGATAGTCGCCACGCAGCTTCAGCACCGGCAGCCCGAGCAGCATGCCGAACATCGCCGCCAGCGCCGCGCCGAGCGGCACGATCAGCCAGACCGACAGGTGGATGCCGTTCTGCGCCACCTCGGGACCGAAGATCCACAGCATCGCGTTGCCGATCATCGGATATTCGTTGACGAAGGATTCCAGCACCACCGCGAACTGCGGCGACGCCAAAAGGCCGGTCATGTAGGCGCCGAGCGCGTAGAACGCGATGTAGCCGAGATCGAGCAGGCCGGCGAAGCCGACCACGATGTTCAGCCCCAGCGCCAGCATGATGTACAGCAGCGCGAAATCCATGATCCGCACCCACGAATTGCCGTAGTTGGAAGCGACGATCGGGAACAGGATGAACAGCGCCAGAATCAGCACCAGGCTGGTGTAGGTGCGCCCCGGTTTGTGTTGGACGTCGAAAAAACGGGCCATCTTGATCTCCTCAGGCGCGGTCGGCGACGCGTTCGCCCATGATGCCCGAGGGCCGCAGGGTCAGAACGATGATCAGCACGACGAATGCAAAAATATCCTGGTAGTTGCTGCCGAAGAAACCACCGGTCAGGTCGCCGATGTAGCCGGCGCCTAGGCTTTCGATCAGGCCCAGCAGAATGCCGCCCAGCATGGCGCCGTAGATGTTGCCGATGCCGCCCAGCACCGCCGCCGAAAATGCCTTCAGGCCCGGCACGAAGCCCATCGCGAACTGCGCCGACGAATAGTTGGCGCCCCACATCACGCCGGCCACCGCCGCCAGCGCGGCGCCGATCACGAAGGTCATCACGATCACGCGGTTGGAATCGACACCCATCAGGCCGGCGATGCGCGGGTTTTCGGCGGTGGCGCGCATCGCCCGCCCCATCCGGGTGCGCTCGACCAGCAGCACCAGCCCGACCATCGACAACGCCGCCAGCACCAGCAGCATCACCTGGGTCGGCGAAATCAGCGCGCCGCCGATGTGGATCGGATCGGACGGCATTACCTGCGGGAACGGGATCGGGCTGCGGCCCCAGATCATCATCGCCAGCGTCTGCAGCAGGATCGACACGCCGATCGCAGTGATCAGCGGCGCCAGCCGTGGCGCGTTGCGCAGCGGCCGGTAGGCGATGCGCTCGATGACGACGTTGACGATCACGCACACCGGGATCGCGCCGACGATGGCGATCAACAGCTTGACGATGCCCGGCAGGTCGGGGGCGATCGTCTGCACGTATTTCAGGATCATCAGCCCGACCATCGCGCCGACCATCAGCACATCGCCATGCGCGAAGTTGATCAGGTTCAGCACGCCGTACACCATCGTGTAGCCGAGCGCGATCAGCGCGTACATGCTGCCGAGCACCATGCCATTGATGATCTGTTGGATAAGAGTATCCATGGTTTCCTTGCTCTCTATCTGGATCGGTTCACGTCACGAAACGACTTCACGGCGCGGCGCGAACCGCGGTGACCGCGAAAATCATTCCCGACAACAAAAGCGGCACCCGTCTGGAACATCTGGGTGCCGCTCTGGAAACAGCGCGGATTATCCGAAGAAGCGGGCCGGCACGGCCGCGGGGCGGGGAAAGGCGGAATTGCTGCCAATGCTGTACATGGTGGTCTCCTGTTCGTCTTTGGATAAAAACGCTTTGTAGTTCTGGACCGTGCCTTTTGGACCCGGCGCTCAAAGTTGGGCGGCATTATACCCAACCGCGAAGCTCGCGCAAGCCACGACACGGCGTGCCGAAAAACCCCGTCATGCGGCCAAAATCCACTATCCATGCGGGTTTCCGGCAAGGGGAAATTTTGGCAAGCGGTCATCATAACGAGTCGATGCAAAAACTATCGACGGAATTTGCCGTCGTGTCCAGAATTTAATTCCGTACCGCGCGCGCGCCGGACAAGCCCTTCGGCAACGGAAACACCACGTTTTCCTCGGCGCCGTCGAGCGTGCGCACGCTGCGCGCGCCGCATTGCCTGAGCCGCTCGATCACTGCCTGCACCAGCACTTCCGGCGCCGAAGCACCGGCGGTGACGCCGATCCGGCTCTTGCCCTGCAGCCAGGCCGGATCGATCTGGTCGGCGCCATCGACCATGTAGGCGGTCGCGCCCTTCTTTTGCGCGACCTCGCGCAGCCGGTTGGAATTGGAACTGTTCGGGCTGCCGACCACGATCACCACTTCCACCTGCGGCGCCATGAACTTGACCGCTTCCTGGCGATTGGTGGTGGCATAGCAGATGTCGCCCTTCTTCGGTTCGACGATCTGCGGAAAACGCCGTTTCAGCGCGGCAATGACGTCGGCGGTGTCATCGATCGACAGCGTGGTCTGGGTGACGTAGGCCAGCAGCGCCGGATCGCGCACCTGCAGCCGTTCGACGTCCTCGACCGTTTCGACCAGATGCATGCCGCCGTCGGCCTGGCCCATCGTGCCTTCCACTTCCGGGTGGCCGTGGTGGCCGATCATCACGATCTCGCGGCCGTCGCGGCGCATCTTGGCGACCTCGACGTGGACCTTGGTGACCAGCGGGCAGGTGGCGTCGAAGATCTTCAATCCGCGCGCCGCCGCTTCCTGCTGCACCGCGCGCGAGACGCCGTGGGCGGAAAAAATCACGGTGCTGCCGGCCGGCACGTCGGCCAGCTCCTCGATGAAGATCGCGCCCTTGCCGCGCAGGTCATCGACCACGTAGGCGTTGTGGACGATTTCATGGCGCACGTAGATCGGCGCGCCGAATTCCTGCAGCGCCCGCTCGACGATCTCGATCGCGCGATCGACGCCGGCGCAAAAGCCGCGCGGCTGCGCCAGCAGGATTTCCTTTTCGGAGGGATGGTCCATGGTGCTCTGTCTGGAAGCGGCGCCGGGCGGCGGCCGTGGGTTTTACAGGATACCGATGATCCGGACTTCGAATTTCACCGTCTGTCCGGCCAGCGGATGATTGAAATCAAACAGCGCGCCATCGGTGTCGAGCGCGCGCAGCACGCCGGCGAACTGGCCGCCGCCGGGCGCGGCGAATTCGACCAGATCGCCGATCTGGTAATTCTCGTTGCTGTCCGAATGCTGCTCCAGCGTGGCGCGCGAGACGCGCTGGATCAGGTCCGGATTGCGCGGGCCGAAAGCCTGCTCCGGTCCCAGTTCGAAAGTCTGGTGCGCGCCTTCCGGCAGGCCCAGCAGGCAGGTTTCCAGGAACGGCGCCAGCTGGCCGCCGCCGAACTGCAGCGTGGCCGGATTGCCGCCGAAAGTGGAGACGATGTCGTTGCCGTCGGCATCCGCCAGCCGGTAATGCAGCGTCAGATAGGAAGCGTCGGTGACGACGGGTTGAACGTTGGTCATGAGACAAGAATCGCTGAGGGAATGGCGTATTATCCCGGAAACGCCGGCCGCCGGGCGCGCGCCGGCCCGACTGCGCGCCCTTTTCCGCTTCCCGCACACGATGGCAATCACCGACTGGCCTGCCGAGCAACGTCCGCGCGAACGCCTGATCCGCCAGGGATCGCAGGCGCTGTCGGACGCCGAACTGCTGGCGGTGTTCCTGCGCGTCGGCGTCGCCGGCAAGAGCGCGGTCGATCTGGCGCGCGACATGCTGGCGCATTTCGGTTCGCTGCAACGGCTGTTCGCCGCGCCGCTGGCGGAATTTTCCGCGCTGAACGGCCTCGGCCCGGCCAAGTATGCGCAGTTGCAGGCGGTGCTGGAACTGGCGCGGCGCGCGCTGTACGAACAATTGCAGGACGGCGCGCTGCTGGATTCGCCGCAGGCGGTGCGGCACTACCTGCGCCTGCTGCTGGCGCACCAGCCGCACGAATCCTTCGTGGTGCTGTTCCTGGATGCGCGCAACCGCCTGATCGCCAGCGAGGAACTGTTTCGCGGCACGCTCACCCACGCCAGCGTCTACCCGCGCGAAGTGGTCAAGGCGGCGCTGGCGCATAACGCCGCTGCGCTGTTGCTGGCGCACAACCATCCGTCCGGTTCGCTGCAGCCGAGCGCCGCCGACCACGCGCTGACCGCCGCGCTGAAACAGGCGCTGGCGCTGATCGACGTGCGCGTGCTGGATCATTTCATCGTCGCCGGCAGCGGCATCCATTCGTTCGCCGAACACGGCCAGCTGTAGCAGCGCATCCCGGCAAAAAACAAAACAGGGGGAGTATGCCGTTTTTTGGCCGTTTTCCGGACGGCTGGCGCCCGTGTTGAAAAATGCACCACCCAGTATATGAAATTGACCGAAAAAAATGTCCGGAAAGACCGCGCACGGGCCGGCTAATTGTTAAATTTCTCAATTCAAAGAGACACAATTTTTTCACGCAAGTCGTTGAATCAAAGCGATTTTTTGACTATACTCTCGCCTTTTCCAATGTCGGAAACTTTAAGGAGCAAAACATGGCACGTGTCTGCCAAGTCACCGGGAAGGCGCCGATGGTCGGCAACAACGTCTCCCATGCGAACAACAAGACCAAGCGCCGCTTTCTGCCGAACCTGCAGAACCGCCGCATCTTCGTCGAATCGGAAAACCGCTGGGTGTCGCTGCGCATCTCCAACGCCGGCCTGCGCGTGATCGACAAGATCGGCATCGACGCGGTGCTGGCCGATCTGCGCGCGCGCGGCGAGAAGGTCTGATCGGAACCGCACCGGCACTGATCGACCGACAACCCATATTTATCCGGCCGGGATTTCCCTCTCGGCTGCATCCATAAAGAGGACTCATCATGGCTAAAACCGGCCGCGACAAAATCAAGCTGGAATCGACCGCAGGCACCGGTCACTTCTACACCACCACCAAGAACAAGCGCACCACGCCCGAAAAGATGGAGATCATGAAGTTCGATCCGAAGGCGCGCAAGCACGTCGCCTACAAGGAAACCAAGATCAAGTAAGCCGGTCTTTTTCCTTCGCGTCAGCCCCGCGCCGAGCGCGGGTTTTTTTATGACGCGAGCCCGGTTCAGGCCGCGCCGCCAGCGGCGGTGCCGATGGCGCCGGCACGGCGGCCTTCCATCGGCGATAAAATCGGTTATGATTTATCCAATTCCCCGCCGCAAGGCCACCTGCCGCAGCTTCCCGAGCCTGGCCTGACCTCTCCGGTACGCATGTATCCAGGCCGTCTCGGCCACGGATGCCACGCAGGAATGGCAGACCGCCCGCTGAATAATCCTTTTTCCCTCGATCAGAGAAAGCCATGAGCGAAAACATCAAATACATCACCGATTCCTCCTTTGAAACCGACGTGCTCAAATCGGACAAGCCCGTGCTGGTCGATTTCTGGGCGGAATGGTGCGGCCCGTGCAAGATGATCGCGCCGATCCTGGAAGAGGTGGCGAAGGAATACGACGGCAAGCTGCAGATCGCCAAGATGGACGTGGACGCCAATCAGGCGATGCCGGCCAAGTTCGGCATCCGCGGCATCCCGACCCTGATCCTGTTCAAGAACGGCGTGCCGGCGGCGCAAAAAGTCGGCGCGATGGCGAAGGGCCAACTGACCTCCTTCATCGACAGCAACATCTGAGTTTTCCGGCGGCGGTGCGCTCGCACCGCCGTCCTGCATCGTTTCTTCCCACCGCAGTTCCCTCCCCCACCCATTTAGATCCCGTCCGGGACACACCTATGCATTTATCTGAATTAAAGGCGCTACACGTCTCCGCATTGCTGGAAATGGCGATCAGCCTCGACATCGACAACGCCGCGCGCCTGCGCAAACAGGAACTGATGTTCGCGATCCTGAAAAAACGCGCGAAACAGGGCGAACAGATCTTCGGCGACGGCGCCCTTGAAGTGCTGCCGGACGGCTTCGGCTTCCTGCGCTCGCCGGACGCCTCCTACATGGCATCGACCGACGACATCTACATCTCGCCGTCGCAGATCCGCCGCTTCAACCTGCACACCGGCGATTCGATCGAAGGCGAAGTCAGAACGCCGAAGGACGGCGAACGCTATTTCGCGCTGGTCAAGGTCGACAAGGTCAACGGCGAATCGCCGGAAGCGTCGAAGCACCGCATCCTGTTCGAAAACCTGACGCCGCTGCATCCGAACGAGCCGCTGCGGCTGGAACGCGAGATGAACGGCGCCGAAAACATCACCGGCCGCATCATCGACATGATCGCGCCGATCGGCAAGGGCCAGCGCGGCCTGCTGGTGGCGTCGCCGAAATCCGGCAAATCGGTGATGCTGCAGCACATCGCCCACGCGATCACCGCCAACCACCCGGACATCACGCTGATCGTCCTGCTGATCGACGAACGGCCGGAAGAAGTGACCGAAATGCAGCGCTCGGTGCGCGGCGAAGTGGTCGCCTCGACCTTCGACGAACCGGCCACGCGCCACGTGCAGGTTGCCGAAATGGTGCTGGAAAAGGCCAAGCGCCTGGTCGAAATGAAGAAGGACGTGGTGATCCTGCTGGACTCGATCACCCGTCTGGCGCGCGCCTACAACACCGTGATCCCGGCTTCCGGCAAGGTGCTGACCGGCGGTGTCGATGCCAACGCGCTGCAACGCCCGAAGCGTTTCTTCGGCGCCGCCCGCAACATCGAGGAAGGCGGCTCGCTGACCATCATCGCCACCGCGCTGATCGAAACCGGCAGCCGCATGGACGACGTGATCTACGAGGAATTCAAGGGCACCGGCAACATGGAAGTGCACCTGGAACGGCGCCTGGCGGAAAAGCGCGTCTACCCGGCGATCAACCTGAACAAGTCGGGCACCCGGCGCGAGGAATTGCTGATCAAGCCGGACCAGCTGCAGAAGATCTGGATCCTGCGCAAGCTCTTGTACGGCATGGATGAAATCGAGGCAATGGAATTCATCCTCGGCAAGATGAAGGAAACCAAGACCAACGTCGAATTCTTCGACATGATGCGGCGCGGCGGATAAGCGCGCCCGGCGCGGCCGCCACTGGCGGCCGCGCGTTTTCCGTATCGCATCGCCCCTCCCGCATTTCCCCCTCGGCTTTTCCCCTCTGTTTCAACTGCAACATGCGCCCTCTTTGCCGTGACGGCAAACGACGGCAAAATCACGCCTGCCCTGAAGCTCCCGACGCGGCCGCAGGCACTGGCGCAAGCGGCCGCCGCGCGGCATCTCACACTGGAACAGATTTTTACCGATGAAAAAATTTGCTATCGCAGTCTTCACCCTGGCTTCGGCGGCAGCCCTGTACGGCTGCTCCGGCGGCAACACGGCTGACCCGGTCGAGCCCGCCCAGTCGGCGCTGTACCACCCGAAGAACCTGCTGACACAGACCATCGACGGCGCCGCCGGCAGGCTGGTGCGTATCCTCGGCGAGGACGACACCGTCACGACCTGCGCCGCCGGCCGCGCCGGCGCGCTGAAAGACTGCTTCTCGCAGGATCTGGGCGCCGACGCGATCTTCCGGATGGCCACGCATCCGCGCAATGGCGCGCTGTACTTTCTGCAATACGGCGTCGATGCGGTGCTGGTATGCGACGGCTCCGACGGCGCCGTGTCCTCCTGCGCGCCGGCCGACGGCGGCGGCCAGCTGAAGGCGCCGCGGGCGATCGGCTTCAACGCCGCCGGCAGCATCGCCTATGTCGCCAACCGCGACGATACGCTGTCGGTCTGCCAGGTCGCCGGCGACGGCGGCTTCAGCAGCTGCAGCACCACCGACGCCAACGGCGCGCTCGGCACGCCGGTCGCGGTCAGGCTGGTGGAAAGCGACTATGGCAGCCACGCCTATTTCCTGAACGGCGAGGCGACCCCGGCCATCACCGCCTGCACGCTGGCGCCGAACGGCATGCCGGGCCATTGCCGCACCGAGCATGACGCCACCTTCACCGCGCCGACCACGATCGCCTTCGCGCCAAACGGCAAATACGCCTACATCGGCAACTTCGACGACAGCGTGGCAATCTGCCAGATCGGCGACGACGCGGCGCTGAACACCTGCCGCGCGATCCCGGCCGACGACCGGGAACTGTTCGCCGGCATCCAGGAAATCACCTTCGATACGGCCGGCGCCAACGCCTATTTCGTCAATGCCCGCAACAGCAGCATCACCCGCTGCACGGTCGGCGACGGCGGCGCCAGCCTCGGCGAATGCAGTCCGTACCACATCGAAGGCTTCCAGATCACCACCGATCTGGCGCTGAACGAGGAGGCCGACTCGCGGACGCTGTTCCTCACCAGCCTGTTCGACCAGGCGGTCTACGGCTGCGCGCTGAACGCCGACGGCAGCTTCGGCGACAACTGCCTGCGCACCCGTTTCACGGCGGAATAGGAGCCAGACATGTCCTTCACCCCGATTCTTTCTCCCGCCACGCGCGCCGCCCCCATGATCCGCACCTTCCTGCTCGCCGCTCTCCTGCCACTGCTGGCGCTGCTGCCCGGCACCGCTGCGGCGCAGAAGCTGTATTACAACATCGCCCACGCGGTCAACCATTCGCAGTACATCGACTGGGCGATACGAAACGGCGCCAACGGCATCGAGGCCGACCTGCGTTTCACCGAGGCCGGCCAGCCGGTCCGATTCCAGCACGGCACCTTCTGCGAATGCCAGTTCCCGCAATGGGGATTCCTGCTGTGGAACCAGACCGCCATCTGCACCCAGATGATGAAGAACGACAAGACCTACCGGCCGGACCCGGATTCGCCGAAGACCGAAACGGTCAACTCGTCGGAGGATGCCTGCAACGTCAACGAAACCGCGCGCGGCTTCCTGAACACGCTGGCGAAAAAGCCGATCGCGCTGTTCATCGTCGACAGCAAGGTCGGTGGCACCGTCGGCAAGAACGACGCCGACCGCACCGCCGCCGGCAAGGCGGTGATCGCGCTGCTGCAGAAGGAATTGTTCGACAAGGGCTATCAGGGCAAGGTGATCGTCGGCGTCGACAAATCGGCCTACCGCAAATACACCGAAGCTGCGGTGGCGGCCGCGCGCGGCACCCCGTATGTCGACCGCATCGTCTTCAGCTTCGACGAGGACGGCAACAGCCCGCCGCTGCCATTCGTGCCGTCCTCGGCCGAACTCACCCTCGCGCAGCTGAAGGAGATCGCACCGGGCAAGGCGGTCTACGGCAATGGCATCAGCGCCAATCTTTTCTCAAATTTCCGCTTTTCGTTCAGCCAGGGCGTGCAGGCCGAGACAGACCGAATCGTTCGCCTGAACTACGTCTGGACGCTGGACAAGCCCGACGCGATGAACAGCTATCTGAGCCTCGGCGTGCGCGGCATCATGACCAACGATCCGGCGCAGATGAAAAAGGCGGTGCAGCCCTATCTGGACCAGGGCGGCCGCATGGCGCGGCCGGGCGATCCGCTCTGATCGGCGGCGACGGCGGCACGCGCCGCCGTCGCCGTTCTCCTGTATAATCTCGCGCTTTCCCACCCGGGCAAGTGACCGGCAATCGGGTCAAGAAGCAGCACGACCGACGAAGTGCCGATTGGCTACCCAATCATCGAGGCAAAAATGAAAGAAGGCATCCATCCCGAATATCGTGAAGTCGTGTTCCACGACCTGTCGTGCGACTTCAAGTTCATCACCCGCTCGACCATCCAGACGCGCGAAACCATCGATTTCGAAGGCCAGCAATATCCGCTGGTGAAGATCGAAGTCTCGTCCGAATCGCATCCGTTCTACACCGGCAAGCACAAGATCGTCGATACCGCCGGCCGCGTGGAAAAATTCCGCCAGAAGTTCGGCAAGGTCGGCTCCAAGACCCAGACCGCGGAATAATTCCGCTTCCGGTCCCGAAAAAGGCAGCTGCGGCTGCCTTTTTCTTTGCCGCCGCCAGAGCCCGGCGGGTTTTGCGGCACAATATCGCCCTACCCGCCTTCCCCCGCCCGATTCGATCCGATGCCGATGAAGCCAGTCCGCCTGCCCGCTTCCGCCACCCGCGCGCTGCCGCGCTGGGGCCTGTTCGCGCTGGGACTGCTGTACATCGTGCCGGGACTGTTCGGGCGCGACCCGTGGAAGAACGACGATGCCGCCGGCTTCGGCATCATGTGGACCATGGCGCATGGCGGCCTGGCAGACTGGCTGTGGCCGCACATCGTCGGCCTGCAGATGTCCACCGAAGGCCCGCTGACCTACTGGGCCGGCGCGCTGTGCATCCAGCTGTTCGGCTGGCTGCTGGGCGACGTGCTGGCGGCGCGGCTGGCGGTGGTCGGCTGCTTCCTGCTCGGCTCGCTGTCGGTCTGGTATGCCACCTATCTGCTCGGCCGCCGTGCCGAGGCGCAGCCGCTGATCCTGGCGTTCGGCGGCCAGCCGCAGCCGAAGGATTTCGGCCGCACGCTGGCCGATGGCGCCTTCCTGATCTATCTCGGTTATCTCGGCCTGCTGCTGCACAGCCACCAGGACAGCGCGCAGGCGCTGCTGGTGGCGCTGGTGGCGTTCGCGATGTACGGCGCGGCGCGGCTGTTCGATGCCGCCAGCACGGCCGGCGCCCGGCGCGGCGCGGCGCTTCTCGGGCTGGCGCTCGGCCTGCTGATCCTGACGCGCGGCTGGATGGTGCCGCTCGGATTGTGGCTGGGCCTGCTGGTGCTGGCGGCGATCCGCCAGCGCCGGCTGCTGGCGCCGCTGTTGCTGCTGACGGCGCCGCTCGGTCTGGTGATCGGCGCCAGCTGGCCGCTGGCGGTGCTGCTGCAGCAACCGTTCGACAGTTCGCCGCTGCCGGCATGGATGGCCTGGAGCCTGCGCCAGCTCGACTGGCCGTCGTGGGAGGGGCTGTCGTATCTGCTCAAGTACGGCATCTGGTTCGCCTGGCCGGCCTGGCCGTTCGCCGGCTGGGCGGTGTATGCCTGGCGGCGCCAGCACGCGGCGCTGCACATTTCGCTGCCGCTGACCTTCTTCGGCGCGCTGATGGTGGTCGGCAGCATGAACACCTATTCCGAGGAAGCGATCCTGCTGCCGCTGCTGCCGCCGCTGGCGCTGCTGGCGGCGTTCGGGCTGCCGACCATGAAGCGCGGCGCGATCAACGCGGTCGACTGGTTCTCGGTGATGACGCTGTCGACCTGCGCCGGCTTCATCTGGATCGGCTGGATCGCCAAGGAAACCGGCTGGCCGGCGCAGCTGGCGAAGAACGCCTTCAAGCTGGCACCGGGCTTCAAGCCGGAATTCAACCTGATCGCCTTCGCGGCGGCAGCGGCGGCCAGCATCGGCTGGATCCTGCTGGTGCGCTGGCGCATCGCGCGCCGCCCGGCGGTGCTGTGGCGCGCGGTGGTGCTGTCGTCCGGCGGCGTGATCCTGTGCTGGCTGCTGCTGATGACGCTGTGGCTGCCGTGGATCAATTACGGCAAGAGCTACGCCGGCGTCGCCGAACAGATCCGGCAGGCGCTGCCGGTGGTGGCGCGCTGCGTCGACAGCAACGTCGGACCGGCGCAGCGCGCCTCGTTCGCGTATTTCGGCGGCGTGCCGTTCGCGCCGACGGAAAACAGCCGCTGCGACTACCTGCTGCTGCAAAACCGCAGCGACCAGCCGGACGACGCCGCGCTGCTGCGGCAGTTCAGCGGCCAGTGGCAGCAGTTGTGGGAAGGTCACCGGCCGTCCGACCGCGACGAGCGCTTCCGCCTGTACCAGCGCGCGGCGTCCTGACCTTGGCCGGTTCATCGCGTCATTTTCCGCGCATCGTCGCGCTGGCCTGGCCGATCCTGATCGGCCAGCTGGCGGTGATCGCCAACGGCGTCATCGACACCGCGATGACCTCGCGCTTTTCCGCCACCGACCTGGCGGCGCTGGCGGTCGGCGCCTCGATCTACGTCAGCGTCTTCGTCGGCCTGGGCGGCGTGCTGCAGGCGCTGGCGCCGATCGTCGGCCAGCTGTACGGCGCCGGCCGCGCGCGCGAAGTCGGCTACGAAGTCAAGCAGGGCAGCTGGCTGGCGTTCTTCCTGTGCTGCGCCGGCGCGCTACCGCTGCTGTTGCCGCAGCCGTTCCTGCAACTGGCGCAGGCCTCGCCCGAGCTGACCGCCAAGGCCACGCTGTACCTGCAGATTCTGGCGCTGGCGCTGCCGGCCACGCTCGGCTTTCGCGTCTACAGCGCCCTGGCCACCGCGATCGCCCGGCCGAAGATGGTGATGGCGATCCAATTGATCGGGCTGCTGCTGAAGGTGCCGCTGAACGCGCTGTTCATCTTCGGCGGGCTCGGCCTGCCGGCCTTCGGCGGCCCCGGCGCGGCGATCGCCACCAGCGTGATTGCCTGGCTGATGCTGGGGGCGTGCTGGCTGACCGTGCGGCGCGCGCCGGTGTATCGCGATTTCCGGCTGTTCGGCAGCGGCTGGGTGAAGCCGCGCTGGGCGGCGCAATGGCCGCTGCTGAAGCTCGGCGTACCGATGGGCCTGTCCTACCTGATCGAAGTCACCGCCTTCACCTTCATGGCGTTATTCATCGCTCGGCTGGGCGAACTGGCGGTCGGCGGCCACCAGATCACCGCCAATTTCGCCACCGTGCTGTACATGCTGCCGCTGTCGATCGCCTCCGCCACCGGCACGCTGGTGGCGCAGGAAATCGGCGCCGGCCGGCTCGATCAGGCGCGCCGCGTCGGCGACCACGGCATCCTGCTGGCGGCCGGTTCGGCGGCGGCAATCGGTCTGCTGGTATGGCTGGCGCGCGCAGCGATCATCCGCGCCTACACGCCGGATGCGGCGATCGCCGCCGCCGCGCTGCCGCTGTTCGCCTTCATTTCGTTCTACCAGCTGTTCGACGCCACCCAGGTCACCACCGCCTTCGTGCTGCGCGCCTACAAGGTGGCGGTGGTGCCGACCATCATCTACGCAGTGGCGCTGTGGGGCGTCGGACTGGGCGGCGGCTACGCGCTCGGCTTCGACCTGTCCGGCCTGACTCCGCCGGCGCTGCGCGGGGCCGCCGGCTTCTGGTTCGGCAACAGCGCCAGCCTGGCGCTGGTGGCGGCCGGCCTGCTGGTGTATCTGCGCCGGGTACAGCGCCACGCGCGCCCGCCGGCGTGATGCCGGCAACGCAGGTCATTTCAAAAACAGGGGGAGTATAGGGAAATTTCTGGCCACTGGCGCCCGGGACAGCCCGGCATGCAGGGGAGTATATGAAAACCTAATGCAAAATGGCGTCCGCCGGCGTGGTCAACACCCGCACGTCAGCCCTCATCTCGTACATCTGCTCCGCCTTCGCCAGCCGCACCAGGCTGCGCAGCGCCTCGCGGTAAACGTGCCGTTCGCGGCTACTGGCCTGCTCGCCGCAGGTGACCTTGACCAGATCTTCGATCATGTCGTCGGAATGCTTGTGCTGGGTCATGATGGTTATGTCCGTGCGGAAAGTGCATCCAGTATCCGCCATTTCCCGACGGAAAATTTGCGCTGGCTCAAAAACTCCCACGAAAACGCTGCGGATATGGCGGTGCGCCGACACCGACGCAACAGTTCCTTATGCTTTATTCAAAACCCGGCCGACGGATGGTGCCGCGCGGCACATGCGAACGGCGTTGAGAGCCTCCGGAAAATCGCTCCGCAAACGGCTTTTTCATGCTGTAATGGCAATCCCACATCCACCGGAGATCACCATGAAGCCACTCCTCGCGCTTGCCCTGTGCGCCGCCGCGCTCGCCTTCGGCCCGGTCCAGGCCGCCTCGCCCGCGCAAAAGGCACAGCAGGAAAAAATGCGCCAGTGCAACAAGGACGCCGCCGACAAGAAAGGGGACGAAAGGAAGGCTTTCATGAAGGACTGCCTGTCCGCCAAACCCGCCGCACAAGGTTCGCAGCAGGACAAAATGAAGTCCTGCAACGCCGAAGCCGCCGGCAAGACCGGCGACGAACGTAAGAAATTCATGAGCGAGTGCCTGAAGGGCTGAAGCCGTTCCAGCCACTCCGCTCCAGCCCGCCTTGCGCGGGCTTTTTTGCGCTTGCGCACAACCCGCAATAACGCACGGCCGAGGATAATTTCGGAAATTCCAGCCGCAACAATCCAACATGCGCCCGGACCCGGTGAAGGTTCCTGAGAATGGCAAAAGGGACCACCGCTATCATCTGGCTGGCTCGGTAAAATGCCCGGCCGATCAGCTTGCTCAAGAAGCGATCGTCAACCTTCCCTGCTTGCTCACCATGATTCCATACACGCCGCCGACACCATCCGATCTGCAAAACCTGAAGAATCAGCTGGGCCTCACCGGCCAGCAGATGGCCGCCCTGGCCAGCGTTTCGGATGGCGCTCAATGGCGGAAATACACCGGCGGAGCAAACCCGCGCCACGTCAATCTCCACATGCTGTTTTTCGTCGCCGCCCGCCTTGCGCTGAGCGACCAGGAACTGGCGCGGGTAGTCGAGAAAATGCAGGAAATCGGCGCTGGCATATCGATGAATGATTTTTCCCGGTAACCAGTTTTCCCGGTAACCAGAAAAGCCTCAAACCTTCATCGGCAAAATCACCATCTGCAAACCATCGAAATGCAGCCGCCGCTGGATCGCCAGCGCAGCCTGGTTGTGCAGCAGGCGGATGAACCAGTTGTCCTGCTCGAAGATCAGCTTGCTGGTGAAGAAGATCACGTTCGGATATTCCCGGCTGATCGCTTCGCACATCTTGGTCACTTCATTGACGACATCGGTGCCGAAGCCGAGGTAGGAGGCCGACGCCATGCCGTGGCTGTGGCAGAAATCGACGAAGAACTTCAGCGTCGCCTGCGCCTCGACGCGCATCTGTTCGACCGCGCCTTCGCCGCCGTAAGCGTGCGAATCGACGGTGCGGGCATTGATGAACAGGAAATTCTTGAAGTGGTTCGGGAACATCCGCTGCACCCACAGCAGCGCATGCAGGCCGCCGCCGCGCGAGTTGCCGACGATGAACACGGCGGTCTGGTCTTCCAGATTCGGCGGCACCGCGTCGGCATGGGTGCCGAACGGCTGGTTGGCGAACACCTGATCGACCGAGCGGATCGCTTCCTTGGTTTCGCGGTAATGGTTGCGGATGTAGATGCACAGGCCGGACACCGCGGCGATGATGACGGCGGTGGCCCAACCGCCCTCGGCCAGTTTTTCCAGCAGCAGCACCACCAGAATCGCCGCGCAGATCAAAAAGCCCAGCAGCGACAGCGCCAGCCGGCGCTTCCACGGCTCGGTGTCGCGGCGCTGGCGCCACCAGTACAGGCATAGCCCGAACAGCGAGATGGCGAAGGTCAGGAACACCGAGACCGAATACAGCACGATCAGCAGCGTCACGCTGCCGCCGGTCCAGAACAGGATCGCCAGCGCGGCGATGCCCATCAGCAGGATGCCGTTCTGCGTCACCAGCCGGGTCGACAGATAGCGGAATTTGTGCGGCACCCAGGAGTCGGCCGCCATGTTCGACAGCACCGCCGGGCCGCCGAGAAAGCCGGTGTTGGCGGCGACGAACAGCAGGCCGGCCTCGAACGCCAGCACCACCGTCAGCAGGATCTGCGTGGTCAGTTCACCCAGTCCCATGCTGGCGATGATCATCTCGAAAGTCGAGGCGTTCAGCGTCTGTCCTTCGACGTGCCGGGAATCCCACAGCATGTACAGCAGGAAGATGCCGCCGGCGGTGAACGCCAGCGACAACGCCATATAGACCATCGTGATCTTGCCGGTATGCACGCGCGGTTCGGCCAGAATGTTGACGTTGTTGGACACCGCTTCCAGACCGGTGTAAGTACCGCCGCCCTGCGAATACGCCAGCAGCAGCATGCCGGCGACGCCGGCCCAGCCGATGTTGCTGGCCAGGTAGCCGGTTTCCGCCAGCGTGCCGGGGATCAGCGCCGGCAGGTTCTGCGCATGCGCGAACACGCCGTAGACGATCAGGACCAGATGGGTAATGACGAAGCCGAGGAAGATCGGCAGCAGCACCTTGATCGCTTCCTTCAGGCCGCGCAGATTGAGCACGATCAGAACGCCGATGCACAAGGCTTCCGCCCACAGCTTGTAATCCTGGAAGCCGAGCGGCAGCAGCGACGCCAGCGCATCGACGCCGGAGGCGACCGAAATCGCCACCGTCAGCACGTAATCGAGAATCAGCGCGACGCCGGAAATCAGCCCCATGTACGGGCCGACCAGCTTGGTGGCGACGCGATAGCCGCCGCCGCCGGTCGGGAACAGTTCGATCACCTGGTTGTAGGCCAGCGCGATGATGAACACCGTCAGCGCGGTGGCGATCGCCAGATACAGGCCGAGATGGGTGTTGTCGCCCAGCGCGCGGAAACTTTCCTCCGGACCGTAGGCGGAAGACGACAGGCCGTCGGCGCCGAGCCCGACCCAGGCCAGAAAAGCGACCAGCGCCAGCGAATGGCGCGTCTCGGTTTTCAGCGGATCGAGCGCCTTGCCGAACAGAACTTCGCGGATTCTTCCGAGTTTCATCAAATCATCGCCGCCACCTGCGGCTTGCGGGAATCGAAGCGGCGATGATACGCCTTTCGCCACAGCCGGCCTATCGCCAGGGCAAGTGCCGATTCTTGCCGCAGCGAGGCAAATCAAGGATAATGGCCGCGCGTTTCCGGGACGTTTTTAGACGAATGAACGGAAAGCGCGATGTCGATTCAGGAGCCAGCCGGAATTCAGCGATTGTCACGCCGGCTCCCGACGGCTTGCAAGAAGTCATGTCATGACAGACTGCTTCACGATTTTGCCCGGGTGGTGAAATTGGTAGACGCAGGGGACTCAGACCAAATTTGAGCCCTCCGGAGGAAACTCCAGAGGTGAAGCCCGTCAAACTCGGTGAAGGCCCTGGACGCAAGTCCGAGCTAATGCCGAGCCAAGCCCTGGAGCCGAAAGGCCCCTCGGAAGGTGTAGAGAGCAGACGGCGGGCACCTAAGGCTGAAAGGCTATGGTGAAGGCGTGCTCCAGACCACGAACGTCGTGCATCGGCATGACGGCGGCGAAAGCCGAAGTGGGAAGAAAATCCCCCGCCGCAAGGCGTGCCGGTTCGATTCCGGCCCCGGGCACCACCACAACAGAAAGCCGCTCCCGCCACTGCGAGAGCGGCTTTTTTCGTATTGACCCGCGCCAGGCGTCCGCCACCACTCTCCCGATGCTCACCTGCCCCCGGTATTCCTCCCACCACAGGCTTGTCAGGATTCCGGCGCGTTTGGCCTGATATGCCGCCCCGGTCAGCAAACCGGCATCGTGCAGCGATTGCAGATGCCGCATCGGCTGGATGCAATGGCACTCCGGCCATCGGTTAGACTAGGAAAAGAAACCTGATGCCGACAATCAGGACAGCCATCGCCATGGAGGAGACAAGGGCATGGATACCGCTTATTTTTCCCGGACTTTGTCAACCGCCGCGCTGCCCGTGCGCGAGCGTCTGCCGATGTGGCGCGAAGTGTTCGGGCAAACGATGGTCCGGCTCGACATAGAGCCGGTCGACGACACGCCCTTTCATGCCGACGGCACCTTGTGCGCACTGCCCGGAGCGGCCTATGCCTCGGTGACGACATCCCCGGTCCGCTTCACGCGAACCCGCCACCTGATCGCCACCGACCCCGATCCCGTCGAAAAGCTCTATCTGATCAGCGCGAATGCACCGGCGGAAGTCAGCCAGGGCGGCAAGGAGCATCTGCTGGCCGTCGGCGACGCGATTTTCGTGCGCGGCGGCGAAGTCAACCGCATCCGCTGCCTCCGGCAAGCCCGTTTGACCAATATCGCCATCGCGCTCGACGATCTGCGTGCCGCCCATCCGCAAGCCGACGATCTGGCGATGCGCGTCGTGTCGCGACGCAGCGATCTGCTGGGTCTGCTGCATGGATATATCGATATGCTGCGGCTGCGCGCGAGCGTCGGCACGGACGTTGCCACGGCGCTGTCGGCCGGGCATATCCGCGACCTGTTCACCGCCATCGCCACCTCGAAGGCCGAAGGTCCGGCAGTGGCCGAACCGTCGGGCGTGAAGGCCGCGCGCCTGCAGGCCATCAAGACCGACATCGAGGCGCGGCTGGATGACCCGCACCTCGATGCCGACAGCGTGGCGACGCGCGGCGGGATCAGCCCACGCTATGTCCGCCGCCTGTTTCAGGAACAAGGCACCTGCTTTTCCGCCTATGTGCTGGGGGAACGGCTGGAACGCGCCCATCGGCTTTTGCTGCATCCAGGAGCAACGGAGCAGACGATCACCACGATCGCCTACGCCTGCGGCTTCGGCGACCTGTCCTATTTCTGCCGCAGCTTCCGCCAGCGCTTCGGCATGAAACCCTCGGATCTGCGCGGCGCCGGTAGCTGACGGCGGCGGTTCATGTTTGCCGCCACAAATTTCAGCATTCAGCGCGGCTCGGCCTGCCGCAGCGCCTCCACGCGGTTTCCTGGCGCCAGTTCGGCGTAACCCTTGAGCCGCTGGAATTCCTCCAGTTTCTTCGACTTCGCCAGCCGCGCCGGCGCCTCGGCGCCGGCCGCCTTGGCCTGCGCCGCTTCGTCGCGCAGCGCCAGCAGGTAGGCGCGGGTGTCGGCGCTCATCCGCGCCAGCTCGCCAGCTTCGCCGCGCCCCGGCACGATCTGCGCCGGCTGCAGCGCGGCCAGGTTGTCGAAGGCGGCAATCCAGTTGTCGAGTTGGCCGCTTGCAGCCAGCGTCGGCAGCACGCCGGCCTGCATGATGGCGCCGGCGAAAACGGTGCGCGAGCGTGGCAGCCAGACGCCGATGGTGCCGGCGCTGGCGGTCGGGCCGAAGTAGGACAGCTGCAGCGTGGTGTCGGAAAAGCGCACTTCCTGGCTGCTGCCGGCAAAGCCCTGCGGCAGTGCCAGTTCGGTGCCGGCCGCCTTTTCCTTCAGCAGCCGCCGCATCGCCTGCAACTGCGCCTCGCCTTCCGCCGCCATCACGCGGCGCGCCTCGTCATGGGCGATGACCGGAATCCCCTGCTTCCTGAAATAGGCATTACCGAGCCAGCGCGCCGGCTCCGGCCCGGTGTTGATCACGTATTTGATGGTATTGCTGGTGATGCGCTGGATCGCCTGATCCAGCATCTGCGCCACCCGGTAGGACGGGCCGCTGTCGATCACCGCGACACCGGCGGAAGTGACCACGAAGCCGATATTGACGGTCAGCGCGTCGTTGTCGTAACTGGCGGTGGCGATATCGCCATACACCACGTAGACGCCGGGGCCGATGCGCACCGGCGTCAGTTGCGCGTCGGCCAGTGCCGGCGCCAGCGCCGCCGCCAGCACCAGGCCGCACAGGAAACGGACGAACAGGGAAACAGGGGTTCTGGTCATGCTGAACGGAATCGGTTGACGGTGGACGGCTGGAAAAACCTCGCTATTATGAAAGAGATTACCGGAGCCACCACGATGAACGGAAAAATTGCAGCGGCCGACATCGGCCTGAAACGCGCCTACCAGCCGGCGGCGCCGGACGATGGCATGCGCATCCTGGTCGATCGCCTGTGGCCGCGCGGCGTCAGCAAGGAAGCGGCGGCGATCGACCAGTGGGCGAAGGAACTGGCGCCGAGCGCCGAACTCCGCGAATGGTTCGGCCACGAAGCGCAGCGCTGGCCGGAGTTCCGCCAGCGCTACGCCGCCGAACTGCGCGCGTGCCAGCCGCAACTGCGGGCGCTGCGCGCGCAGGCGCGCACGCAACACCTCACGCTGGTCTACGCCGCCCACGACGAGGCGCGTAACAACGCGGTGGTGCTGCGCCGCCTGCTGCTCGGCCGCGCTCCCTGAACACCACGGCGGCACCAGCGTGGCGCTTGTGCCACACCCAACCTGGATCAAGGTTGCCAAATCGCAAGCGCATATAATCGGTCACATGAACGGTTTTTTCCGACATCGACGGTGGTATGCCTGGATCGCCTGCATGGCGATCCTGCTGAACACGCTGATGCCGCCGCTGGCGCATGCGGCGGCAAATGCCGCGCCGCGCAACGCCGCCGTCTGGGAAGAAATCTGTTCCGCGCATGGCACCGCCAATGTGGCCGATGCCGCCGCCGACCCGGCCGACGATTCCTCCGGCCACGCGCCAGCGGTTGCGCATTGCCCGTTCTGCACCCCGCACGGCGAATATTCGGTACTGCCGACCGCCACCATGCCGCCGCTGCTGCCGAAGCCGGCAGCGGTATTCCTGCCGCCCCGCTCGCAGCACGCCCCTCCGCCGCTGTTCGCCTGGGCCAGCGCGCCGCCGCGCGCGCCACCCGCCGCCTCCTGATCCCTGCCGTCTGAATGGAAGCATGCCGGCGCGCCGCCTGGGCGCGGCCGCCGGCTGTCCTCGTCCTGCCTCAGGAGTTTGCCGTGCCGCCTCGCTTTTCCCCCGTCCGCCGCCTGCCGTGCGCCGCGCCGGCGCTTGCCGCCTGCGCGGCGGCGCTGGCCGCCCTTCCCGCCGTCGCCGCCGAACCGGCCGCCGCCCTCGATGAAATCGTCGTCTCCAGTAGCGGCGCGGCGGCGCCGGCGCTGCCGCCCGATCTGCCGGCCACCGTCGAAGGCATCGACCGCGCCCAGATGGAAGATTCGGTCAACGTCGTCAATACTGAAGATGCGCTGAAATACCTGCCGTCGCTGCAAATCCGCAAGCGCTTCGTCGGCGACGCCAACGGCATCGTCGCCACCCGCACTTCCGGCACGCTGATGAGCGCGCGCTCGCTGGTGTACGCCGACGACCTGCTGCTGTCCAACTTGCTCGGCAACGGCTACGCCTATCCGCCGCGCTGGGGGCTGGTGACGCCGGACGAGATCGAGCGCATCGACGTCATCTACGGTCCCTATTCGGCGCTGTATCCGGGCAATGCGATCGGCGCGGTGATCGCGATGCAGACGCGCACGCCAAAGCAGTTCGAAGGCAGCGCCAGCGTGCAGGCGTTCCGCCAGGACTTCAGCCTGTACGGCACCGAGCAGAGTTTTTCCGGGCGGCAGGCGAGCGCCGCGCTGGCTGGCCGCAACGGCGATCTGTCCTGGTGGCTGAACGCCAACCATCTGAGCAGCGCCGGCCAGCCGATGGGCTTCGTGGTCAAGCCGGCCTCGACCACCGCCGCCGGCGCCGGCGATCTTGCCGTCAGCGGCGCGCGCGCCGACCGCGACCAGTATGGCCAGCCACGCCAGGTGCTGGGCGCCAACGGCATAACCGACACCGTGCAGGACCACGCCAAGCTGAAGCTGGCCTACGACTTCAGCCCGACCTTGCGCGCCGCCTACACCTTCGGCCTGTGGCAGGCCGATACCGATACCAGCGTCGCCAGCTACCTGCGCGACCCCGCCGGCAATCCGGTCTACAGCGGCGCGGTGGCGATCGACGGCCGCCGCTATACGCTGGCGCCGACCGATTTCAATCCCGGCAAGGCGCGTCAGGAACACTGGCTGCAAGGGCTGTCGCTGGCCAGCAAGACCGGCGGCGCCTGGGATTGGCAAGCGGTGCTGAGCCGCTACGATTACCGCACCGACCTGGCGCGCGCGCCGACCACGGCGCTGCCGACCGCCGCCAATGGCGGGCCGGGCCGCATCACCGACATGAGCGGCACCGGCTGGACCACGCTGGACCTGCGCGCGGTCTGGCGCCCGGAGTTCGCCGATCATGCGCACCAGATCAGCTTCGGCTACCACTACGACAAGTACCGCCTGAACGCGCTGGTGTCGAACAGCGCCGACTGGATCAACGGCGGCGCCGGCGCGCGCAATTCGGCCTTCGCCGGCAGCACCGAAACCCAGGCGTTGTACCTGCAGGATGCATGGCGCTTCGCACCGGCGTGGAAAGCGGTGATCGGCGGCCGCTGGGAAAACTGGCGCGCCTTCGACGGCGCGGTCGCCAACGCCAACAGCACGCTGCCGTTCGGAGAACGCCAGGACCATTTCTTCTCGCCGAAGCTGTCGCTGAATTTCGAGCCGACGCCAACCTGGAACCTGCGGGCCTCGCTGGCAAAAGCCTACCGGATGCCGAGCGTGTCCGAGCTGTATCAGGGCAGCATCGCCAACAACAGCATCGTCAACAACGATCCGAACCTGAAACCGGAACAGGCGACCTCGGCCGAATTCACCGCCGAGCATGACTTCGGTAGCGGCCTGGTGCGCGCCACGCTGTTCCAGGAAACCGTGCGCGACGCGCTGTACGCGCAGACCGACGTGAATACCAACATCACCAACATCCAGAACGTCGACCGTATCCGCACACGCGGTATCGAAATCGCCGTGCAGGCCAGCGACGTCGGCGTGCGCGGGCTGGATCTGGCCGGCAGCCTGACCTATGCCGATTCGCTGATCCTCGCCAACGGCCGCAACCCTGCCTCGGTCGGCAAGCAGCAGCCGCGCGTGCCGAACTGGCGCGCCAGCTTCTCGGCCACCTACCGCCAGAACGAACAACTGTCGTATGCGCTCGGCGCGCGCTACAGCAGCGGCCAGTTCGGCACCCTCGACAACAGCGACATCAACGGCGCCACCTATGGCGGCGTCGGCGGATTCTTCGTCGTCGATGCGCGGCTGCGCTACCGGATCGACCGCCACTGGAGCGCCGCGCTCGGCATCGACAACCTGAACAACGCGCAGTATTTCGTGACGCATCCGTACCCGCAGCGCACGCTCACCGCCGAGCTGAAGTACGGTTTCTGATGCAGGAGGCAAGCATGCAAACATCTTTGATCCGTTCCTGGCTGGCGCCGCTGGCGGCCGCGCTGTGCCTCAGCGCCGCCATTCCCGCCACCGCCCAGCACGCGTCGCACGGCGCGCACGCGGCGATGAAAAAAGCCAATCTGGCAATCGGCGCCGCCTTCGCGCCGGACGGCAGCCTGTGGCTGGCCGGGCTGGACGCCGACGCGCGCCTGACCATCAAGACCAGCAGCGACGACGGCCAAAGCTGGAGCGCCGCGCGCGTGCTGGATACCGGCGGCGAAGCGGTCGCCGCCGACGGCGAGGCGCGGCCGAAGCTGGCCTTCGGCCCGCGCGGCACGGTGGTCGTCGCCTACACCACGCCGCTGGCCAAGCCGTACACCGGCAACATCCGCCTGCTGCGCTCGGCCGACGGCGGAAAAAATTTCGCGCTGCCGGTCACGGTGCATCACGACCGCCAGCTGATCACCCACCGCTTCGAATCGATCGCCTTCGACGGCGCCGGCCGGCTGCACACGCTCTGGGTCGACAAGCGCGACCAGCAGCAAACCCCGACCGGCGCCGCGCCGTATCGCGGCGCGGCGATCTATCACAACATCTCGACCGATGGCGGCCAGAGCTTCGGCCCCGACCGCAAGCTGGCCGACCACAGCTGCGAATGCTGCCGCATCGCGCTGGCAGCCACGCCGGACGGCGGCATCGCCGCGCTGTGGCGCCACGTATTCGAGCCGAACATCCGCGACCATGCGTTCGCCGTGCTGGGCGATGGCGCCAACGCCCCGACGCCGGCACGCGCCACCTTCGACAACTGGGCGATCGACGCCTGCCCGCATCACGGCCCCGGCCTGACGCCGGCAGCCGGCGGCGGCTACCACGCGGTCTGGTTCGGCGAAAAGGCCGGCGACGCCGAAGTGCGCTACGGCCGGCTGGACGCGCACGGCAAGCCGGCCTCGGAACCGCTGGCGCTGCCGGACGAGCGCGCCGAACATGCCGACGTCGCCGCCGTCGGCGACAAGGTGGCGATCGTCTGGCGCAGCTACGACGGCCGCGCCACCCATCTGCGCGCCTGGCTGTCGGACGACGGTGGCCGCCATTTCGCGCTGAAGGAACTGGCGCACACCGACACCCCGGCCGACAATCCGCTGCTGCTGCGCAAAAGCACGGCCGATGGCGCGCGCCTGTTCGTGATCTGGAATACCCAAGGAGGAACCCATGTCGAAGCCCTTTGACCGACTGCGCCAGCGAGCGCTACCCGCGCTGCTGCTGGCGCTTGCCGCCGGACTGGCGCAGGCGGCGCCGGCGCGCGTCGAAGCGTTCGGCGCCGATAGCTGGAACCAACTGCAGCGCGAACTGCCGCGCCCGGCGGCGGTGATCTTCACCACCACCGATTGCGCCTATTGCCCGGACGCGGTCGAACAGATGGCGCAGACGCTGCAGGCGCGCCAGCCGCATGTGCCGCTGCTGGTGGTGGTGATGGACGGCGAAGGCAAGCCGGAACTGCTGCGCGACCCGCACTACCGCAAGGCCGACCGCCTGTTCGCCTTCGCCGGCGAGGCGGCGCCGCTGCAATTCCAGATCAATCCGAAGTGGCGCGGCATCACGCCCTACGTCGCGCTGTTCGGCGCGCAGCCGGCGCCGCGCCTGATCACCGGCCAGCCGCGCGCCGCCGATCTGCAGAAATGGCTGGACGAGGCCGCCAGCCACTGATGGTGCCAGGCCCAACGCCGCGCCGGACGCGGATTGCGCGACAATGTCGGCCTGTGCCGAAAATCGTTCCTGCCGGCGCAAACCGGCAGGAATGGAAAAACCTTGACGCAATCCAAAAAGGCGGGAGTATGTCGATTTTTCTGTTTATCCATGCCCGTAACAGGGCGGAAATCAGGGGAGTATACGAATCTCGCGGTGCCCTGCGGGAAGGTGCCTGAACATGTCCTACTCGCTCGACAAGCTGCTGGTGGTCGGCATTTCCTCGCGCGCGCTGTTCGATCTGGAGGCGGAGGAAGCGATCTTCCGCAATCAGGGGCTGGACGCCTACCGCCGCCATCAGCTCGACCATGAAGGCGAAATCCTCAAGCCCGGCGCCGGGTTCGCGCTGGTGCGGGCGCTGCTGAAACTGAACCGGCTGACCGCCGACCAGCGGCTGGTCGAAGTGGTCATCATGTCGCGCAACTCATCCGAGACCTCGCTGCGCATCTTCAATTCAATCGCCCATTACGGACTCGACATCACGCGCGCGGTACTGTCCGGCGGCGCCTCGCTGGCGCCGTATCTACAGGCGTTCAACGTCAGCCTGTTCCTGTCGCTGCACGAGGACGACGTGCAGGCGGCGGTCGGCTCCGGCGTGGCGGCGGCGCTGCTGTATCAGAAACCGGCCAACGCGCTGGCCGAGCTGGACCAGATCCGCATCGCCTTCGACGGCGACGCGGTGATTTTTTCCGACGAATCGGAACGCATCTATCAGGCGCAAGGCATCGAAGCCTTCGAACGCCACGAGCGCGAAAACGCCGGCAAGCCGCTGCCGGCCGGCCCGTTCGCGCGGCTGCTGAAGGCGCTGGCATTCATCCAGAACAATTTCCGCGCCGCCGACGGCGATGCGCCGCCGATCCGCACCGCGCTGGTGACCGCGCGTTCGTCGCCAGCGCACGAACGGGTGATCCGCACGCTGCGCGCCTGGGACGTGACCATCGACGAAACCTTCTTCATGGGCGGCGTCGCCAAATCCGACGTGCTGGCGGCGTTCAAGCCGCACATGTTCTTCGACGACCAGCCCGGCCACTGCGACCGCGCCGCGCCGCTGGTGCAGACCGGGCTGGTGCCGGTGCGATATGCCGAGACGCCGGGCCGGAAGCCGAGCGCGGAGGATACTCCCTGATATGCTGGCCTGTAGCAGGTATCCACATTACGAAATAGAAGCATACTCCCTCGTATCCACTCTACCTCCGCACCAAGCGACGGCGCAGTGAAACCAGGGTCAGTGCTTTTTTCGCGGCCTTTCGCGAAAATGACACTGACCCTGCTTTCACGGACTGGTACGTGGAACCATCACGCACACGGAGTTTTGCGGTTCACATCCGATGGGCCGTGAAAGCGGGGTCAGAGAAATTTTCGCGATGAACCCGCGAAAAAAATCTCTGACCCCGGTTTCACTCCATTTGCCGGATGCGCCGGCTTGACTGCACTTGCCCAACGCGGCAGCGCCATCCGATTTGCCGCAGGCGCCAGTTTTCCTGTGTTTTCCGCAGGCGCGCATATTACGCACTCAAGACACACTCCCTCATCTACGCTCAACCTTCCCGCCAAGCGACAGCGCAGTGAAACCAGGGTCAGTGTTTTTTTTCGCGGCCTTTCGCGAAAATTACACTGACCCTGCTTTCACGGACTGGTACGTGGAACCATCGCGCACACGGAGTTTTGCGGTTCGTATCCGGTCGGCCGTGAAAGCGGGGTCAGAGAAATTTTCGCGATGAACCCGCGAAAAAAATCTCTGACCCCGGTTTCACTCCATTTGCCGGATGCGCCGGCTTGACTGCACTTGCCCAACGCGGCAGCGCCATCCG